>ENA-OQDM01000026-OQDM01000026.1-human-gut-metagenome-genome-assembly--contig:-NODE-26-length-89420-cov-6.059310_pt1 | contig 89420 bp, 64 predicted proteins | sample MGYA00242772_ERZ504605 | MGnify/ENA primary metagenome ERZ504605 (study PRJEB26092, sample SAMD00036348) | human gut metagenome | host: Homo sapiens | study: EMG produced TPA metagenomics assembly of... | reverse complement strand
CCCACACAAAATCCAAGCACTTTCGTTCATCAAAAGGGCGTTTAGCTCAGCTGGTTCAGAGCATCTGCCTTACAAGCAGAGGGTCGGCGGTTCGAATCCGTCAACGCCCACTGGAAATTTTCATTCGAAGGTGGTCTTGCAAGTGATTGTAAGGCCATTTTTTATCCGTTAACTTCCTTTTCTTAAAATCTTTATCCTTTATGTCTTGTTACTCAGAAAAAAGCAGTAATTTTGCAGTCCGATAATTATCATCATAAATACGACGTATGAAACTTGATTTACTTACCGCAATCTCTCCGATTGACGGTCGATACAGAGGCAAAACGGATGTTTTGGCTGCCTATTTTTCAGAATTTGCACTGATTAAATACCGTGTACAAGTTGAAATAGAATACTTTATCACGCTGTGTGAGCTGCCTTTGCCGCAACTGAAAGGGGTGGATAAGGGCGTTTTCGAAACCTTGAGAAACATTTACCGTAACTTCTCCGAAGCCGACGCGCAACGCATTAAGGACATTGAGAGCGTGACGAACCATGATGTGAAGGCTGTGGAGTATTTCTTAAAAGAAGAGTTTGACAAGTTGGGTGGTATGGACGACTATAAGGAGTTCATCCATTTTGGCCTGACTTCACAAGATATCAACAATACGTCTGTTCCTTTGTCTGTAAAGGAGGCGTTGGAGCAGGTGTACTATCCTCAAATAGAGGAACTGATAGCGCAGCTCCGTGCTTATGCGGAAGAGTGGGCCGCTATCCCCATGCTTGCCAAGACACACGGACAACCGGCTTCGCCTACCCGTTTGGGCAAGGAGGTAATGGTGTTTGTCTACCGTCTGGAACGCCAGTTGGCAACGCTGAAGGCTTGTCCGGTGACAGCAAAGTTCGGTGGCGCTACGGGTAATTACAATGCCCATCATGTGGCTTATCCGGAATATGACTGGAAGGCATTCGGCAATAAGTTCGTTTCCGAAAAGCTTGGCTTGGAACGCGAGGAGTATACTACCCAGATATCCAATTACGATAATCTGTCTGCCATCTTTGATGCCATGAAGCGCATCAATACGGTGATGATTGATATGAACCGTGACTTCTGGCAATATATCTCTATGGAATACTTCAAGCAGAAGATTAAAGCCGGTGAGGTGGGCTCCAGCGCGATGCCGCACAAGGTGAACCCGATTGACTTTGAAAATGCGGAAGGAAACCTGGGCATGGCGAATGCTATTCTTGAGCACTTGGCGGTAAAACTGCCGGTTTCCCGTTTGCAGCGTGACTTGACGGACTCTACCGTGCTCCGCAATGTGGGTATGCCGTTCGGGCATATCATTATTGCCATACAAAGTTCTTTGAAGGGTTTGCGTAAGTTGCTGTTGAACGAACCGGCCATCTACCGTGACCTGGACAATTGCTGGAGCGTGGTGGCCGAGGCTATCCAGACCATTCTGCGCCGCGAGGCCTATCCGCATCCCTATGAAGCGTTGAAAGCGTTGACCCGTACCAATCAGGCCATTACGGAAGCGTCTATCAAGGAATTTATAGAGGGACTGAATGTAAGTGAAGAGATAAAGAAAGAATTGCGGGTGATTACCCCCCATACTTATACGGGAATTTAAGCAACCACAGAAGTGTACCGGAGGAATTTCAACTTTTTACTCCGGCAATTGTTATAGAAACATATAAAATTCAAGGTATAATAGAGACAATGAATGGCCGTGAGGCCAAGGTTTAATTTTATTCGAATAAAAAACAATGAGTACAGAAAACGAAACTTGGCGTGATGCTTCTTCCGCAGAGGAGAACTCAGGTGCCGGCCGCGATGGTAACCAATTTAACAAGGAAGGTGGCTACAGCCGTCCGTCTTACAACCGTGATAATGGCGACCGTCCTTATCGCCCCAGATTTAACAGTGAAAACGGGGACCGCCCGCAGCGTCCTTATAACAGTGACCGCCCTTATCGCCCGCGCTTTAATCCTGGTGCGGACAATGGTGACCGTCCGCAGCGTCCTCGTTACAATAACGATAATGGCGACCGTCCCTATCGTCCGCGCTATAACAGCGAAGGCGGCGACCGTCCGCAACGCCCTTATGGAAACAATTCGGGTGACCGTCCTTACCGTCCGCGCTATAACAGCGAAGGTGGCGACCGTCCGCAACGCCCTTATAATAGTGACCGTCCGCAGCGCCCGCGTTATGGCAATGAGGGTGGTGACCGTCCGCAACGTCCTTATAACGGCGACCGCTCCTACAACAGCGACCGTTCTTATAATACGGACCGTCCCTATCGTCCGCGCTACAACAGCGAAGATGGCGACCGTCCGCAGCGTCCTCGCTACAATAATGAGGGTGGTGACCGTCCTTATCGTCCACGCTTCAATTCGGGTGGTGGAAGACCTGGCGGATACGGCAACAGAGACAGCTATAGCCGTCCAGTCCGTCGTTCGGCCGATTATGACCCCAATGCTAAGTACAGCAAGAAGAAACAGATAGAATATAAGGAGCAGTTTGTGGACCCGAACGAGCCTATCCGCCTGAACAAATTCCTGGCCAATGCCGGTGTTTGCTCCCGTCGCGAGGCTGATGAATTCATCACTGCTGGAGTCGTTTCTGTAAACGGAGAGGTGGTAACGGAATTGGGAACCAAGATTAAGCGTGGCGATGAAGTGAAGTTCCACGACCAGACGGTCAGCATCGAACGTAAGATTTACGTCCTGCTGAACAAGCCGAAAGATACAGTGACTACTTCGGATGATCCCCAGGCACGTCGCACGGTGATGGATTTGGTGAAGGGCGCATGCGACGAACGTATTTATCCGGTAGGTCGTCTGGACCGCAATACTACAGGTGTATTGCTGCTGACAAACGATGGTGACCTGGCTTCCAAGCTGACGCATCCCAAGTATCTGAAGAAGAAGATATATCATGTGCATTTGGACAAGAACCTGACAAAAGCCGATATGGAGCAGATTGCAGCCGGCATTCAACTGGATGATGGGGAAATCCATGCAGATGCCATCAGCTATACGGATGACTTCAAGAAAGATGATGTCGGTATTGAAATCCACTCCGGCAAGAACCGTATCGTGCGTCGTATCTTCGAATCGCTGGGATACAAGGTGATGAAACTGGACCGTGTGTATTTTGCCGGTTTAACCAAGAAAGGCCTGCGCCGCGGCGAATGGCGTTACCTCACGGAACAAGAGGTGAACTTCCTGCGCATGGGTTCTTTTGAGTAATATATATAATAAGGTATAATAACTGTTTTATGGAAAAGATTAGTAGAACAAAGATTGTTGACCTGCTGAAGCGTGAAGATTTTGGCGCTATGGTCAACGTGAAGGGCTGGGTTCGTACCCGCAGAGGTAGTAAGCAAGTAAACTTTATCGCGCTGAATGACGGTTCTACAATAAATAATGTGCAGATTGTAGTAGACTTGGGTAACTTCGATGAGGAGATGCTGAAAGAGATTACTACCGGTGCTTGTTTGAGCGTAAACGGTGTGCTGACGGAATCTGTCGGTTCCGGTCAGAAGGCCGAAGTGCAGGCCCGCGAAATCGAAGTGCTGGGAACTTGCGATAACACGTATCCGTTGCAGAAGAAAGGTCATTCCATGGAGTTCCTCCGTGAGATAGCCCATCTGCGTCCCCGTACCAATACGTTCGGGGCTGTGTTCCGTATTCGTCATAATATGGCGATTGCCATTCACAAGTTCTTCCATGACAGAGGATTCTTCTATTTTCATACTCCGATTATCACGGCTTCCGACTGTGAAGGCGCAGGCCAGATGTTCCAGGTGACTACGAAGAACCTTTACGACTTAAAGAAAGATGAGAACGGTTCCATTATTTACGATGATGACTTTTTCGGAAAGCAGGCCAGCCTGACTGTTTCCGGACAGTTGGAAGGCGAACTTGCCGCTACTGCATTGGGAGCCATCTATACATTCGGTCCTACGTTCCGTGCCGAGAATTCCAATACTCCCCGCCACTTGGCAGAGTTCTGGATGATTGAGCCGGAAGTGGCGTTCAATGATATTACGGACAATATGGACCTGGCGGAAGATTTCATCAAATATTGTGTACAGTGGGCTTTGGACAACTGTGCCGACGATGTGAAGTTCCTCAATGACATGTTTGATAAGGGCTTGATTGAACGTCTGCAAGGTGTCTTGAAAGAAAGCTTCGTGCGCCTGCCTTATACGGAAGGTATCAAGATATTGGAAGAGGCTGTTGCCAAAGGGCATAAGTTTGAATTCCCGGTGTACTGGGGAGTTGACTTGGCTTCCGAACATGAGCGCTATCTGGTGGAAGACCACTTCAAGCGTCCGGTTATCCTGACTGACTATCCGAAGGAAATCAAAGCGTTCTATATGAAGCAGAACGAAGACGGCAAGACCGTGCGTGCCATGGATGTACTCTTCCCGAAGATTGGAGAAATCATTGGCGGTTCCGAACGTGAATCGGATTACAACAAGCTGATGACGCGCATTGACGAACTTCACATCCCGATGAAGGATATGTGGTGGTATCTCGATACCCGTAAGTTCGGTACATGTCCCCACTCCGGGTTCGGTTTGGGCTTTGAGCGCTTGCTGCTGTTCGTTACGGGCATGACGAATATCCGTGATGTCATACCGTTTCCGCGTACGCCGCGCAACGCCGAGTTCTAAGTTTCGGAATATACAAACTGGATAAAATCATCCGCACAAACATTCTGTTGTTTGTGCGGTTTTTTTATACCCAAAAATGTTATAATCTCAAAATAAATCTTTATATTTGTGTCTAGCGGAACGACATAACGTTAACCAACATCATACGAATATGAAACGGAACTATTTCTTTACCATGCTGGCAGCGGTGCTGCTTGCGGTAGCGGGAGCCAATGCGCAGGAGAGCGCAGAGTTTAGGCCTGCGGAACTGGCAGGAATTTGGCAGTTATGTCATTATGTGTCCGAAATCCCGGATGTTCCCGGGATATTGAAACCGAGTAATACCTTTAAAGTGCTGAGTGATGACGGCCGCATTGTCAACTTTACAATGATTCCTGGCAAGGATGCCATCATCACGGGGTATGGGACTTATCAGCAGCTGACGGATAATTCCTATAAGGAAAGTATTGAGAAAAACATCCATCTGCCCATGTTGGACCACAAAGACAATATATTGGAGTTTGAAATAGGGGACGACGGGGTAATGTACCTGAAGTATTTTATAGCTAAGGACTTGAATGGGAATGAACTGAATACATGGTTCCATGAAACATGGAAGCGGGTGGGCATGCCCGCGAAATTCCCCGAGGACCTTGTCCGTTGATATTTCTTTCTCTTTCCCGTTTCTTTCTCAATGCAGCTTTGAAGGTCTTCTATGATGGCATTGGCCGATGAAGGCCGCATCATAAAGAGTTGTTCTAGCGGAGATTCTTTCGTTTCTCCGCAGGATAACTTTGTCTGTTGTATATCAGCCAAGTGGCTCTCTAAAAAAAAGTGGAAAACTTTTGCCAGTTCTAAGAAAAACCGTACCTTTGCAAGCCGATTATTATCTCAAAAGGATAAGCATTTAATTCATAGCGAGTTAATCTTCCATTGTCCGGGATGACTGGCTTGCGGTGAAGAAAAACATTTTAGTAGTAACATTTTAAAAAACAATTAAGAGTGGATACTTTAAGTTACAAGACCATTTCTGCAAACAAAGCTACAGTGACTAAAGAATGGGTCATTGTTGACGCTACAGACCAGGTATTGGGTCGTCTGGGCGCAAAAGTTGCGAAACTGTTGAGAGGAAAGTATAAACCTAACTTTACCCCTCACGTAGATTGTGGCGATAATGTAATCATTATCAACGCCGACAAAGTAAAATTAACCGGTAACAAGTGGAATGACAAGGTATATCTGTCATATACAGGTTATCCTGGCGGCCAGAGAGAAATCACTCCTGCCCGTTTGCAGGCAAAACCGAACGGTGATGACAAGTTACTGAGAAAAGTAGTAAAGGGTATGTTGCCTAAGAACAAGTTGGGCGCAAAATTGCTGGGCAATATGTATGTATATGCCGGCAGCGAGCACAAACACGATGCTCAGAACCCGAAAATGATTGATATTAACGTACTTAAATAAGAGATAATGGAAGTAGTAAATGCATTAGGCAGACGTAAAAGTGCAATTGCACGTATTTTCGTAAGCGAAGGTACTGGAAAGATTACTATTAATAAGAGAGACCTCGCAGAGTACTTTCCATCAAGCATTCTTCAGTATGTAGTTAAACAGCCGTTGAATAAGCTGGGTGTTGCTGAAAAGTACGACATCAAAGTTAATCTCTGCGGTGGCGGTTTCACCGGCCAGTCTCAGGCTTTGCGTTTGGCAATTGCCCGCGCACTGGTGAAAATCAATGCTGAGGACAAGGCTGCTCTCCGTTCTGAAGGTTTCATGACTCGTGATCCTCGTTCTGTTGAACGTAAGAAACCGGGACAACCGAAAGCACGTCGTAGATTCCAGTTCAGTAAACGTTAAGAGTTGGAGAACGGTTGGGGCGGACAAGTTGCTTAATTCTCGACTTTCACCTCTCAACTCTCAACTGAAAAAGCGTTTAGTATCTAAACTACCGGGACTCTTCAGATTCAGACTACCCGGCGGTTGGTTTAGAAGAAACAAAAAAGAAAGTAAACGATTAATTTAAAAGAAAATGTCTAGAACAAATTTTGATACATTATTAGAAGCCGGTTGCCACTTCGGTCACTTGAAAAGAAAGTGGAACCCTGCAATGGCTCCTTACATCTTCATGGAGCGCAATGGTATTCACATCATTGACCTCAACAAGACGGTTGCTAAAATTGACGAAGCTGCTGAAGCTTTGAAGCAAATCGCTAAATCAGGAAAGAAAGTCCTGTTTGTTGCTACTAAAAAACAAGCTAAGCAGGTGGTTGCCGATAAGGTGCATCTGTAAATATGCCTTATGTAATCGAGCGTTGGCCGGGTGGTATGTTGACTAACTTCCCGACTATCCGTAAGGCTGTCAAGAAGATGGCTACCATCGACAAGTTGACAAGCGACGGTACCTATTCAAACCTCTCCAAGAGAGAAATTCTTCAGATTTCACGTCAACGTGCAAAGTTGGACAAGACTTTGGGCTCTATCGCTGACCTGACTCGTCTGCCGTCTGCTCTGTTCGTTATCGACGTAATGAAGGAAAACATCGCAGTTCGTGAAGCTAACCGTCTGGGGATTCCCGTATTCGGTATCGTTGATACAAACTCCGATCCTACGAATATCGATTTCGTAATCCCGGCAAATGATGACGCTACTAAGTCAGTAGAAGTTATTCTTGATGCTTGCTGCGCTGCTATGCAGGAAGGTCTGGAAGAACGTAAGGCCGAAAAGGTAGACATGGAAGCTGCCGGTGAAGCTCCTGCCAACAAAGGTAAGAAGAAAGCTACAAAAGCAAGACTCGACAAGTCCGACGAGGAAGCAATCAATGCCGCTAAGGCTGCTGCTTTCATGAAGGAAGAAGAGGCTTAATCATACTGTTGAGAGTTGAGAATTGAAAGTTGAGAGTTACTTTACGGCAATTCTCAATTCTCTATTCTCAACTCTCAATTACTTTATAAGGATATTATTAACAATTAAAATAAAAAGATATTATGGCTGTAAGTATGGCTGATATAACCAAGCTCCGCAAGATGACCGGTGCTGGTATGATGGATTGCAAAAATGCTTTGACTGAAGCTGAAGGCGATTTCGACAAGGCAATGGAAATTATCCGTAAGAAGGGACAAGCTGTTGCAGCTAAGCGTTCAGATCGCGAGGCTTCTGAAGGCTGTGTGCTGGCTAAGACTACGGGTGACTTTGCCGTTATCATCGCTCTGAAGTGCGAAACTGACTTCGTGGCTCAGAATGCTGATTTCGTGAAATTGACTCAGGACATTCTGGACCTTGCCGTGGCTAACAAGTGCAAGACTCTGGACGAAGTAAAAGCTCTGCCGATGGGCAACGGTACTGTACAGGATGCTGTAACAGACCGTAGCGGTATCACTGGCGAGAAGATGGAGTTGGATGGTTACATGACTGTAGAAGGTGCAAGCACTGTGGTTTATAACCACATGAACAGAAATGGCCTCTGCACTATTGTTGCTTTCAACAAGGCTGTTGAAGAAGGACTGGCTAAGCAGATTGCCATGCAGATTGCTGCCATGAACCCGATTGCAGTAGACGAAGATGGCGTATCTGAAGAAATCAAGCAGAAGGAAATAGATGTTGCTATCGAGAAGACAAAAGCTGAACAGGTACAGAAGGCTGTTGAGGCTGCTTTGAAGAAGGCTGGTATCAACCCGGCTCACGTGGACAGCGAAGACCACATGGAAAGCAACATGGCCAAAGGCTGGATTACTGCTGAAGACGTGGCAAAGGCAAAGGAAATCATTGCTACTGTTTCTGCCGAGAAAGCTGCACATCTGCCTGAACAAATGATTCAGAATATTGCTAAGGGCCGTCTTGGCAAGTTCTTGAAAGAAGTTTGCTTGCTGAACCAGGAAGACATCATGGACGGCAAGAAGACAGTTAGAGAAGTCTTGAAAGAAGCTGATCCTGAATTGAAGGTTGTTGACTTCAAACGTTTTACTTTGCGCGCTGAATAATTCCGCTTAGAAACGATTCTATAAAAGAAGTGGCCGTATATGGAGTTGAATTCCTAAACGGTCACTTTTTTATGCCTCTACAGTTGCAGTGAGACGGATGATGCGTTTATCCCACGGGCTTGGTTTGCGTGTATCCTTCTGCCTTCAGGAGGTCGATGACACGTTGTTTGAAGTCGCCTTGCACGATGATTTCTCCATCTTTGGCACTTCCGCCTACTCCACATTTACTTTTCAGCAATTTGCCCAGTTCTTTCAGATTATTGTCGGTGCCCACGAAACCGGTGACAAGAGTGACGACTTTGCCACCCCGGTTCTTGCGGTCCAGCTGTACACGCAGGCGTTGTTGTGCAGGGGGGAGGGTAGCTTGCTCCTCATCGTCATTCATCTCATAGTTGTAGTCCGGGTTGGTGGAATAGACTATATTCAACCGTTCTTTCCAATCATTATTCTTCATACTTCTTTCTTTTAAACTTCCCAAAAGTACGATATTATGTGGAATTATGCAATTAGAAATTATGTTAAGCTTTTGTTGCATCCGTGTTACTGATTAGAAAAAAAGCACTACTTTTGCCAATCGCAATATTGAGAACTTAAATAAGAAACTATGAGCAGTCCGTTACAGAAAAAAGAAACCATGAAGGTGCCGGAACCTACTTTGCGCCGGCTTCCGTGGTACCTTTCCAATGTAAAGTTGCTGAAACAAAAGGGGGAACGATTCGTATCATCCACCCAGATTTCCAAGGAAATCAATATTGATGCTTCACAGATTGCCAAAGACCTTTCGTATGTCAATATCTCGGGCCGTACGCGTGTGGGATATGAGGTGGACACGCTGATAGCTGTACTGGAGGATTTCCTGGGATTTACCAATATACACAAAGCCTTTCTGTTCGGTGTCGGAAGCTTGGGAGGTGCCTTGCTGCGCGACTCGGGTCTGAGCCATTTCGGTTTGGAGATAGTAGCTGCTTTCGATGTGAAGCCCGAACTGGTGGGTACGACACTGAGCGGCATCCCCATCTATCACTCGGACAAGTTCAAGCAGAAGATGCAGGAGTACGATGTCAATATAGGCGTGCTGACGGTGCCTATCGAAATAGCCCAGCAGATAACGGATTCCATGGTGGAGGGTGGTATCAAGGCCGTATGGAACTTCACCCCGTTCCGTATCCGTGTTCCCGAGAACATTGTCGTGCAGAACACTTCCCTTTATGCCCATCTGGCCGTGATGTTTAACAGACTGAACTTTAACGAAATCAAGTAATGAAGATTATTGCTGTAGGAATGAACTATGCTCTGCACAACAAGGAGCTGGGACATACACATGAGAATAAGGAACCGGTTATTTTTTTGAAACCCGATTCGGCTATACTGAAAGATGGCAAACCTTTCTTTATCCCCGACTTTTCCAACGAAGTGCATTATGAGACGGAAGTGGTGGTGCGCATCTGCCGTTTGGGCAAGAATATTGCTCCCCGCTTTGCCCATCGCTATTACGATGCGGTGACGGTGGGCATCGACTTCACGGCACGCGACTTGCAACGTAAGTTCCGTGAGGCGGGTAATCCGTGGGAGCTTTGCAAAGGGTTCGACAATTCGGCAGCTATCGGCACCTTTGTCCCTTTGGAACAAGTGGGCGGCAATGTACAGAATTTGGACTTCCATTTGACGATTGATGATAAGGAGGTGCAACGCGGTCATACATCGGATATGCTTTTTCAGGTAGATGAAATCATTGCTTATGTCAGCCGCTTCATGACCTTGAAAATCGGTGACTTGCTGTTCACGGGTACCCCTGTGGGAGTAGGTCCCGTCAGCATCGGACAGCACTTGCAGGGCTATCTTGGGGAAGAGAAAGTACTTGACTTCAATATCCGCTGAGCAGCATTCGGGATTTTTGTCCGTAAACCTCTATGTTAGCTTACTAAACTTCTGCTTTATAAAGCTAAAGTATCCCTTTACTAATTTCGTCCAAACATCTTTTGTCCAAAGAACTTTGTAATCAACGGGTAAATGTTTACTTTTGTGATGTAATCTTGAACTATAGACAGAGAAACCGTACTGCATGAAACGTTTGTTTGCCATCCTTTTCGCTTTGTTTTGCACTATGCCTTTATTCTGCCAAGATAGAGAGGTGGATTCATTGCTTCGGGTGCTTGATGCATCTGTGCAGGGGCGTGAACGATATACACTGGAACGTCAGTCTCAAATCAATGCCTTGCAGTGCCAGCTGAAGGCTACCCGTTCCGATGCGGAATTACTGGAAATCTACCAGGAGTTGTTCGGCAAATACAGCGCCTACCGCATGGACTCTGCCTTGTGGGCAGCAAATCGTTGCGTGGAAGTAGCCCAGCGTATGTCCGTAGCATCGCATCTCTACTCTGCCCGTATGCGTGTGGCAGAGGTGATGATTGGTACAGGAATGTATAAGGAAGGACTGGAAATTTTGGAAGACATTCCCCAGGAGGAACTGGGTGCGATAGATATGTTCTACTACTATAATCTTTATCATAAAGTGTACACGCTGATGGCATCCTATGCTTTTTCAGAAGAATTGCAGGCGTCATACTCCCGGCTGGCATATCAGTACAAAGACTCCATTCTGCGTGTGAAGCGTCCCGATTCGCAAGGCTATCAACTGACTTTGGGCGACAAACTACTGTATGAGGGTAAGTATGACGAAGCCATAGGTGTTTTGGAGGGTTGCTATGATATCCATAGCCAGAAGGACTTCAGCCTTGCCATTCCTTCTGTTGCATTGGCAAGTGTTTATGGTGCCAAAGGAGACCACAAGCAGGAAAAGAAATATCTTACCATCTCGGCAATAGCGACGTGCAAAGCGGAACAAAGGAATACATTTCGCTTTGGAAACTTGCCAACCTGCTCTATGGCGAGGGCGACATAGAACGTGCGTATACCTATATGGAATGCTCCATGCAAGATGCTACCTTCTGTAATGCTCGCTACCGTACGATGGAGATTTCGGGGATGTTGCCCGTCATCAACTCCACCTACGAGGCCAAGTTGCATGAGGAAAAAGAACAGCTGGTCACCTTATTATATGGATATCCATCCTGGCGGCAGTATTGCTGGTGGCCTTGGTCTATATTTATCATCAGATGAAGCGCCTTTCCCTTGCCAGAAAGACCATGGATGACATGAACAAGGAATTGAAGCACATCAACGGTGACTTGCAGGAACTGAATGCTCGGTTGCAGGAGTCGAACCGTGTGAAGGAGGAGTACATCGGCTACGTCTTCAACATGTGTTCCGTCTATATAGACAAGCAGGAAGAATTCCGCAAGATGCTGGCAAGGAAAGTGAAGGCCGGGCAGCTGGACGACCTGGTGAAAACCATCCACTCCACCACCTTTGTCACCGGCGAGTTGAAAGAATTCTTCCATACGTTCGACAGCGTCTTCCTGAAACTCTATCCTAAGTTTGTGAACGACTTTAATAACCTTTTGCAGGAGAACGAGCGCATCTATCCTAAAGAGGGCGAACTGCTGACTCCGGAACTCCGTGTGTTTGCCTTGATTCGGTTGGGAATTTCAGATAGCGGAAAGATTGCCACCTTCCTGCATTACTCTTCGCAGACCGTATATAATTACCGCTTGAAAGTGCGGAGCAAATCCTTTCTTTCTAAAGAAGATTTCCTGAATATGGTGCAGAAAATAGGGTAAAACTCCTCCTATGCCCTTTATGTGAATCTACTTTCTTACTTTCTGCTGATTTTCACAATATGCTGTTTTTTAATGTTTTATAGATAAAGCTAATCTGCTTGCGTCTACTTTAAGCTTCTACTCGCCTTTTTCGCGGGACAGTTAATCATATACCTTTGCAACATCGACAAAAGATTAAAGTTAACTGTAGTTTTTTGATAAGTATTAGTTAAGAAGATTGGGTATAAGGATTGCATGGAACCGGGCGTGCTTGGTTCCTTTTCTTGGCAAACATTATTTTTATTAACTATATATTGTATTATATGAAAAGCATGATTAAAATCGCAAAGAGTATTCTCCCGTTGCTGGGATTGCTCTTGTCTTTGTCACTTTCGGCACAAGATATTGCAGTGAAAGGACATGTGAAAGACCACACAGGTGAACCACTGATTGGGGCTAACATCTTGATAAAGGGTACCTCTGTGGGAACTATCTCTGATGTGGACGGTAACTTTACTTTGAAAGCTGCCGTCAATGATATTCTCTCCATTACATGTATCGGTTTTAAGGGCCAGGAACTGACGGTTACCGGCAGCAATACACCGCTCGTCATCACTTTGCAGGAAGACACGGAGATGCTGGACGAAGTCGTTGTAATCGGTTACGGTCAAGTGAAGAAAGGAGATGTCACTGGTTCTCTGCTAACTGTGAAGCCGGACGAGCTGAACAAAGGAAAGCAATTGACTGCCGAAGACGCTTTGGTGGGTAAGGTTGCCGGTGTGAACATTGTACCGGGCAGCGGTGCTCCGGGCAGCGGCGGTACCATCCGTATCCGTATGGGAGCTTCTTTGTCAGCAGACAACGACCCACTGATAGTTATCGACGGTGTGCCTGTCAGCAACGCCTCCATCAGCTCTATCAACCCGAATGACATTGCTTCGTTTACGGTATTGAAAGATGCTTCGGCAACAGCCATCTACGGTTCGCGTGCCTCCAACGGTGTCATCATTATCACTACGAAGAAAGGAAACACCGACGGTGTTTCACGTCCCTCTTTCAGCTACAGTGCCAACGTGACGGTGGGCAATGTGTATAAGAAACTGGATGTACTTTCCGCTTCCGAATATCGCGAAGCCTTTGCCAAGTATGCCAATGCTCCGGAGGCTTTCAAGCTGGGTGATGTCAATACCGACTGGCAGGATGAAATCTACCGCGTGGCAATGGGTACAGACCACAACCTCTCCATGACTGGTGCTTTGAAGAATATGCCTTACCGCGTGTCCGTGGGCTATACCAACCAGAACGGTACGTTGAAAAACAACAACTACCAGCGCCTCAATGCCAGTATCGGTTTGTCGCCCAAGTTCTTCGACAAGCATCTCTCTGTTGACATCAATATCAAGGGTAGCATCGAGGACGAAAAGCCGGTTTCCACCAGTGTCATCGGAAGTGCCGTAGGTTTCGACCCTACACGCCCTGTATATCAGAACTATGACGGTAATGTAGGTTTGGGGTACTATATGTGGATGGGTGTAAGTAATACCCCCATCACGCTAGCTGCCTCAAACCCCGTCTCCGACTTGGAACTTGCCGACAAGCAGAACAAGACCAAACGCTCCATCGGTAATATTGCCCTCGATTATAAAATACACGGTTTTGAAGACTTTCGACTGAACCTGAACATGGGGTATGATTTCCTGACGGAAGACAAACACGATAACATGCCTGACTTGGCCCCCGCCATGTACACCGGCAACGAACAGGATGGTACCGGAAAGCGTTATACATATCATAACGACAAACGCAATACACTACTCGACTTCTACGCCAACTATGCCAAAGACTTCAACGACCATAACCTCAATGCCATGGCTGGTTACGGCTGGCAACGTTTCTGGTACAAGAACCATGATACCACTACCGACACCAAGGGTGAGGATCTTACCTCTCCCAAGCACGAGGAAGCTGAACTCTACCTGCTCTCCTTCTACGGTCGATTGAACTACTCTTGGAAACAGCGTTATATGCTGACTGCTACGTTACGTGCCGATGCTTCTTCTCGCTTCTCGCCCGAGACCCGTTGGGGCTACTTCCCTTCCGTAGCCGCTGCATGGCGTGTGAACGATGAGGCTTTCTTGGCAGACAACAAAGTAGTGTCCGACCTAAAACTCCGTTTGAGCTACGGTCAGACCGGCCAGCAGTCCATCGGTTCCTACTACCAGCATTTGTCCACCTATACTGCATCTTACGATGAGTCCAGATACTTGTTCGGTAACAAGTGGTACACCACCTACCGCCCCAACGGCTACGATCCCAACATTAAATGGGAGACTACGGAAACTTACAACATCGGTATCGACTACGGTTTCTTGAACAACCGCATCTCGGGTACGATTGACTACTACTGGCGTAACACGAAAGACCTGCTGAACGACATTTTTGTACCTGCCGGCAGTAACTTCACCAACCGTATCGAAACCAACATCGGTGATATGGAAAGCAAAGGTCTTGAAATCGGTGTGAACTTGGTTCCCATCCAGACCAAAGATTGGGAATGGAACATCAGCGGTAACTTCACTTGGAATGCCTCAAAGATTACCAAGCTGAACACCATCGACAACGAGAGCAACTACGTAAAGACAGGTAACGCCGGAGGTACAGGCCGCTATCTGCAAGTACACATGGTAGGAGAGACTCCGAATACCTACTATCTACTGAAGCAAGCTTATGACGAAAACGGACAGCCGCTGGACGGTAAATACATTGCCAAAGACGGCTCCATCACTTCTAGCGAAGAAGACTCTAACAAGTACGTCACTGGTAAGAGTTCCAAGGCCCCTTACTATTGCGGTCTGTCCACCCGTCTGTCCTACAAGAATTGGGATTTGGGCATCAACGGACACGGTAGCTTCGGTTTCTATGTCTATAACTATGTGGCTGCTTCCAACTCCTTGGATGCACTCTATGGCAGCAACGGCGTTTCCAGCAACATCCTGCGTTCTACGCTCGAAAACAAGTTTACGCAAGACCGCCAGTTCACCGACCATTTCCTGGAGAGAGGCAACTTCTTCCGTATAGACAATATCACCATCGGTCATACGTTCAATAAACTGTGGAACGACGGGACATCGCTCCGTCTCTCCTTCGCCGTACAGAATGTATGCACTTTGAGCGGATACTCCGGTCTTGATCCGGAGCTTTATGACGGAATCGATAAAAACATCTATCAGCGTCCGCGTACGTTCATGCTGGGAGTTAACCTTAATTTTTAATGACTAAAAACAGATACATGATTATGAAAACTAGATATTTCAAATTAGTAACAGTATGTTTGCTGGCTGTGTCACTTTTTGCTTCTTGCCTGGGCGACCTGGATACATTGCCGCTGGATGATAACGAACTGACCGGTGAGATGGTGTACTCTACTCCCGAGGCTATATCGGCATGATTGCCAAGTGTTATGCTGCCCTGATACAGACAGGGCAGAAGGGTGGTGACGGAGGAGACGGCGATGTGTCGGGCATCGATGAAGGATATTCTGGTTATACTCGTGCCTTGTTCTACTTGCAGGAAGCTTGTACGGATGAAATCGTATTCCAGTCCGGTGGCAGCAAGGGTGTACGTGCCATGCTTTACTTGAATTGGGATGCTTCTACTGAGATTGTGGGTTATCCTTATTACCGTCTTTTCATGACCATTAACTATTGCAACGAGTTCCTACGTGAATGTACAGAGAGCAAATTGCAGGAGAGAGGTGTGTATGAAGCCTTGAAAGACGAGTATCAATACTATTGTGCCGAAGCCCGCTTCATCCGTGCTTATAGTTACAGTATGCTCTGCGACCTTTACGGTTCTACACCCTTCGTGGACGAAACGATGGAAGTAGGTGACATGCCCGAGCAAGCCACTCGCGAGGAAATCTACAACTTTGTGGTGTCCGAACTGGAAGAATTGACCACCCTGCTGAAAGAACCCAAAAAGAACGAATATGCCCGTGTGGACCGTGTAGCAGCCTGGTTCTTGCTGTCACGTGTTTACTTGAATGCCGAAACTTGGGTAGGAAAGAATGAATACACAAACGCATACAAATATGCCAAAAAGGTAATTACGGAAGGTAATTATCCGCTGGCTTCCGATTATCGCCACATCTTCTTGGCAGACAATGAAACTTGTTCCGAAATCATCTGGCCGCTGGTGCAGGATGCAGACTATGCGCAAGGCAGCGCAGGTACTAACTTCCTGATTAAGGCGTTGATGAATGGAGATATGGGCAACTATATCCGGATAGGTGTGAACGGCACCTGGGGCAATGCCCGCGTAAAGACACAGCTGGTGGATATGTTCGAAGAAGAAGACCAGACTTTTGTGGCAGACGACATCTGGGGGAACGGCAAGAAAGACAAGCGTGCCCAATTCTTCTCTATTGGCCACACCAAAGAAACTTGGGTAGAAGGCAAGGAGTTCCAGAGCGATTTCAATAACGGCTACGCCTGCATCAAGTGGAGAAACGTGCGCAAAGACGGCAGTGAACTGGAACCAGGCGGCACGAAGTACTCCTCTGTCGATTATCCGATGTTCCGTACGCAGATGCCTACTTGATGGCGGCTGAGGCTATTCTGCGTGGCGCCGAAGGTGGTTCGCGTACCGAAGCGTTGGAGTATGTGAATGAAATCAGAGACCGTGCTTACATGTCCGGCAAATATGGTAATGGCGTATCGGGACGCATCAGCGACAGTCGGTTGAATCTTGATTTCCTTTTGGATGAACGTGCCCGCGAGTTGCACATGGAGTTGGTTCGCCGTACAGACCTGATTCGTTTTGGTAAGTTCACCAAGGGATATAACTGGGACTGGAAAGGTAGTGACAATGGCGTGGCAGGTTCTTACATAGGTAAGGATGTGGACGACAAATACAACCTCTTCCCTATTCCGCAGGACGAGTTTACCACCAATCCTAATTTGACACAAAATCCTGATTTCTTGAACTGAAAAGCTTTATTATCCTATGAATTTTAGATTGAAACGAATCGTTTTTTCTACCATTCTTTTTGCCGCATCGGCTGTGAATACATCGTCGTATGCACAAGCCACGCGCGAAGAAATCTTCGATAACATTGCCGTTACCGGAGGAGTGTATTATGCCTATCCGGCACCGGGTGTACAGACCAAGGCACCGAAGGGTTACGAGCCTTTCTATATCAGTCACTTCGGACGTCATGGCTCGCGCTGGCTGATTTCTGACGAGGAGTATATCTGTGTGATGGAAGTGTTTGAAAAGGCACATCAGGCAGGTAAACTTACTCCGCTGGGCGAAGATGTGCGCAAGCGGTTGGCTATTGTCTGGGCAGATGCCGAAGGACGCGGTGGAGACTTGAGCCCAGTGGGCGTGGATCAGCAGCGCGGTATTGCCGAACGTATGTATCAGGCATTTCCCGAAGTCTTTAAAGGTGCGCCGGAGATGTCGGCATGTGCTACACTCGTAATACGTTGCGTACTCAGTATGGATGCCTTCTGCGAACGTCTGAAGGAATTCAATCCCCAACTGAAGATTGAGCGTGAATCCAGCAACAAATACATGCCTTACTTGAACTTTCATACGCAGGAAGCCATGAAGTTCACTTCGCACAAGGGCCCTTGGTACGAGGAGTTCCGCAAATTCGAGAAGAGCCATGTTCGTCCCGAACGTCTGATGAACTCACTTTTCTCCGATAAAGAGTTTGTCCATAAACGTGTGAATCCGGAGGAACTGATGCGCGGTCTTTATGCGATAGCCTCGGACATGCAGGACGTGGAGCAGGAAGTATCGTTCTATGATATTTTTGAGAAGCAAGAGTTATTCGACATTTGGCAGATACACAACTACAAGAACTACGTGTGCGACGGTCCCTCGCCCATGACCAACGGACTGATGGTGGCAAACGCCAAACCGACACTGGAGAACATCATTGCCGCTGCCGACGAGGCTATTGCTTCGGGTAGAAACTCGGCTACTTTCCGCTTTGCACATGATGGAAACATTATCCCCCTGGCAGGATTGATGAAGTTGGAGAACTGCTATAACGAGGAGGCCGACCCCGATAAGTTCTATCAGGCGTGGTGCAACTACAAGGTTGCGCCGATGGCAGGAAATATACAGCTGGTGTTCTTCCGCAAGAAAGGCTCGCCGGAAGATGTGATTGTAAAACTGTTGCTGCACGAGCATGAAGTAAGTATCCCGGTGAAGACGGATATGGCTCCTTTCTATCACTGGCAAGATGTGAGAGCTTTTTATAAAGGAATTGTAGACAGTCTGCCCGACAGACCGTAACATATTCTTCATGCTCCATACCGATTGCACGGTTTACTTCCGATTTTCTTTCCACAAGGGGAGCAAAAAACGGCGTAATCCGTGCAATTTGTGTCTTGTTCCTTCTCTTGTTCCTATTTTTTCCGTACTTTCGTATCAACTTAAAGAAGTAACGATATGAAGATACGTGTAGGTTTCGGCTTTGATGTCCACCAACTGGTGGCAGGGCGCGAGCTTTGGCTGGGCGGTATCCGCCTGGAACATGAAAAGGGATTGTTGGGGCACTCGGATGCAGACGTGCTCATCCATACTATCTGTGACGCATTGCTGGGAGCGGCGAATATGCGCGACATCGGCTATCATTTTCCCGATACTGCCGGTGAGTTCAAGAATATAGACAGCAAGATTCTGTTAAAGAAAACAATAGAACTGATAGCTGCTAAAGGCTATTTGGTGGGTAATATTGATGCTACCATCTGCGCTGAGCGGCCTAAGTTGAAGTCCTATATTCCCGAAATGCAACGTACGCTTGCCGCGGTGATGGGAATAGACGAGGATGACATCTCCATCAAGGCCACCACCACGGAGAAACTCGGCTTTACGGGCAGGGAGGAAGGTATATCCGCCTATGCCACTGTATTGATAGTGAAGGAATGACATGAAATAATATCAACTCAATTTAATCATCCACTTATATGAAGAAAATCTCCTTGACCTTTTGTCTGGCACTTTTATCCTCCTTGTTCTGCCCGGCACAAGTATCGCCTTTACAGTTCAACAAGAATGGAGAGTTTAAAATCGTCCAGTTTACAGACATCCACTTTAAGTATGGTAATCCGGCTTCAGACATTGCTTTGAAGCGTATTGGCGAGGTGCTCGATGCTGAGTGCCCCGATTTAGTAGTCTTTACCGGCGATGTGGTCTATGCCGCACCTGCCGATACAGCCATGCGCAAGGTGCTTTCCTATGCTACGGACCGTAAGATTCCTTTTGTCGTAACCTTTGGTAACCACGACAACGAGCAGGGAAAAACACGTGCCGAACTTTATGACGTTATCCGTTCCATGCCTTTCAATATCCAGCCCGACCGTGGCGGAGTAGAATCTCCCGACTATGTCCTCACATTGAAATCCTCGGATGGCAAGAAGGATGCAGCCCTGCTTTACTGCATGGATTCTCATTCCTACTCCAAACTACCCGACGTAAAGGGGTACGACTGGCTCACTTTCGACCAGGTGAACTGGTACCGTCGGCAGAGTGCCGCTTATAAAGCAAAGAACGGTGGCCAACCTTTGCCTGCACTGGCATTCTTCCACATCCCTCTGCCGGAATATAACGAAGCCGCTTCCGACGAGAACGCCATACTGATAGGTACCCGCATGGAAAAGGCTTGCGCTCCGGAGCTGAATACGGGCATGTTCACTGCTATGAAAGAGGCCGGTGATGTGATGGGTATGTTTGTCGGGCACGACCATGACAACGACTATGCCGTGATGTGGAAAGGAATCCTTCTGGCCTACGGCCGTTTCACAGGTGGCAATACTGAGTACAACCACCTTCCCAACGGTGCACGTGTCATTGTGATGAAGGAAGGCGCCCGTACTTTCACCACCTGGATTCGTCTGAAAGGTGGTGAAATCATTGATAAGACGGTCTACCCCGACAGCTATGTGAAGGACGATTGGCGTAAGCGTCCGTTGGTGACGGAATAGACTGAAATGGAGAGCCTTATCCCATAATGGGTGGGAACCTATACTTTCCCGATAGAAACATTATTGTTTTTCATGTACGAGATGCACATCTTATGCTGCGTGAGATGTATATCTCGTACATGATGAGATGTACATCTCGTGCATGAATACCTATTGTCTTTTGATTCTTCTCCCTTACTCTTTCACGTTCACGGCTAAAGGTCTGTTCCGTTTCTGATTGTAATCAGAATGCTGCTCTTTCCAGCCACGTTGACCTCCTCGTTTAGATATCCGGATTTGCGGAAAACAAGTATATCATCTTCCGGTACCTCTATGGTATATCTGCCGCTTTTATCAGTGACACCCACCACCCGTTGCTGTGCGGTAGAGTAGATTTCCACTCTGTCTGCCGGAGTGGCCTGCACATCGCGCACCATGCCTTTGATGGATATAATGGTTCCTTTACCTATTTCTTTTCCGGCTTGTCTTTGTTCTGTTTGGTGCCCATCGGCAGAGGTCTTTCCTATACTGATGATGTCTTTCAACAAGATATGGTCTGAAGCATCTCCCATTTGTATCTCAAAGTTACCAGGTTCTACTGCCGTCTGTCCGTTTTCGTTAGTAAAGGCTAAATCTTCGATGGCAAAGTGCAGGGGGACTTGAACTTCTTCATCGGGTTTCAGCTCTACTTTCTGAAACGCTTTCAACTGCCTGACCGGGGTGGATATGGAGCTAAACACATCCCTTACGTAGAGTTGCGGTACGGCTTTACCCGCCCGTGTTCCGGTGTTTTTCACTGTTACAAGGACTTTTACCGAATCCGTTGTTTGTTCTATCTGCAAATCCGCATACTCAAAGGTTGTATAGGTCAGTCCGTGCCCGAAGGCCCATAAGGGACCGGGAGAGGAGAATACATAGTCCCGACCGGGCTGTTCATAACTTCCCGGTTTATGATAGAATCCCCGGTCCGTAGGCAAGTGGTTGTAATAGGCAGGCAGATGTCCGCTGCTTTTGGGGAACGAGACGGTCAGATGGCCGGAAGGATTTGTCTTTCCGAACAGAATATCGGCGATGGAGCTGCCTTCCTGCTCTCCTGCATACCATTGTACAAGGATGGCGGGTATATGCTCCTTTTCCCATGCGATGGCGAAAGGCTTTCCCGTAACCAAGACCAGCACGACCGGTTTCCCGGTGGCATGGACGGCTTGTATCAACTTCCCTTGGGCACCTGTCAGAGAAAGGTCGGTAAGGTCGAAGCCCTCTCCGCAGTTGGTTTCGTGGTAATCCCTTGCCAGCGAGGCGCTAGCGCTGCCGCAGAACAGAATAGCTGCATCGCTCTGCCGTGCCGCTTCAACAGCCGCCGCAATTTGCGTGGTATCCATGGACATCATGTTGCATCCTTTGGCATAACGTATCTTTATGCGACCGGTTCCACCTGCTTGCGTATGCCTTCCAGCGGGGTGATGCCATCTTGGTTGGTACGGCTCCAAGTATAATCTCCAAACTGCACCTGGTCTGCGTTCGGTCCGATGACAGCAATGGATTTCAACTGAGATAGGTTTAGCGGTAGCAGGTCCTTGTCATTCTTCAAAAGGACGGTAGATTCATCGGCTATCTGTCGCGCTACCTGGATATTCTCCTGCGAGTGCAAGGAGTGTCCTGCAAATCTGTCTCCATAAGGGTCCTCGAACAATCCCATACGGAATTTGGCAAGAAGAACCCTGCTCACTGCCTTGTCGATAATCCCTTCATCTACTTTTTTCTCCTTGACCAGTGCAGCCAGATGTGGGAAACATTCGCTGGAGGCTTCTACGTCCAATCCGGCAACAATGGCTTGCACCGCTGCTTCCGCTTGGTTGGAGGCGGTACGCTGGAAGGTGTGTAGCATGTCTATGGCTCCCCAGTCAGAATATATATACCCTTGAAAGCCCCAGCGGTTGCGCAGGACCTCGGTGAGCAGATAGTGTGAGGAGGAGTTGGGGACACGGTTCCATGAATTGTAGGTGGACATCACAGCGTGTATCGGCAGGGAGGTGACAACCCGTTTGAACGGTTGGAGATAGACATCATGCAGTTCTCCCACACCGCAATGGACCGAGGCAAGGTTGAGACCTCCCAACGGGTTGCCATGCGGACCATAATGTTTCAGCATAGGGGATATTCCGTTGTCCAGATAGCCTTTTGCCTCTTCATAAGCGAAGATGCCATTCAGGAAAGGGTCTTCGCCGTAACTCTCTTCTACACGCCCCCATCTTAAATCGCGCACCACGTCTATGCATGGTGCCAGAATCTGACAGATGCCTTGATAATGCAGTTCTTTGGATATCTCTGCGGCACGACGGTAGGCCAGCTCCGGATTGAAAGTGGAAGCCAGTGCGATGTTCTGCGGGTAGATGGTGGAGCCTTCGTGTACCGAACCGTGCAAGGCTTCGGCAACTGTGAAGACCGGAATTCCGAGCCGGGTATGCTTCACCATATATTCTTGTATGCGCCGCATGTGCCGGTGGCAGCTTTCTCCAGTCAGCGGGAATCCTTCTACAAATCCCCAGCACAAGTCACCTACGAATTCTTGCAACTTGGTTTCGTTGAGGTCTTGCTCGTCAAAGATATTCCAGGAGTGAATGTGGCGTATTTGGGCGATTTTCTCTTCCAGTGTCATCCGTCGGAGAAGGTCGGTGGTACGTTCCTCGGGCGAGAGTGTGGGGTCTTTATAGGACTGTGCCTGCAGGGGTAGCGTAGCTACCCCGCAGAACAACAGTATGGGTGTTAAGAAATGAGATAAAAAGGTCGGTTTCATAAAATGGCTTTTTTCTTATTGGGCGAAAGCGTGTCGATAGCCTTGTATCTTGTTCCATGCTCCCCGTGTGAAGTCGGGCACTTCTACGGGAACCGAACCATTCTCGATGGAGAGTTTGGTCAGCGGGATGAGTGAGCACCACTCGGCAAGGTCGTAGACGTCCATATCCAGCGGCAGACCGTTGTGCAAGCAGTAGATGAGGCGTGAATCCATGATGAAGTCCATTCCGCCATGTCCACCCACTTCCTTAGCTCTTTCTTCCATGTCCTTGATGATGGGGTCCTTGTATTGCTCCATCAGTCTGCTTTTGGCAGCTTCGGGCATGTATTCGTGGGCAGTGAAGGTCTGCCCGCTGGTGATGGTTTCTGGAAGGTTCTTACTTTCCAGAGCATATCTTTCCATCGGATATTTATCGGCAAATCCTTGTGTTCCGGATAATTGGTACAAACGGCTGTAAGGGCGGGGGGAGGCCACGTTGTGCTCAATCTGGATGGTTTTACCTTTTTCTGTACGTATCAAGGTAAGTGTGACTTCTCCGTTCTGGAAGTTCTTGGCATCTTCGGTCCTTCCGTGCTTATCCAGGTAATCGGGAAGGGAAACGGGATCGCTGTCCATGGCCACCAGATACTTCATACGGTCGCCCCGGTGAATGTCCAGCAACTGGCATGCCGGACCCATTCCATGAGTGGGGTATACGTCTCCCCGGTGGGCCATGTTGTACTGCATGCGCCAGTCGGCATTATAGTCCGGCCAGATATCGTATAGACAATGGTTGTATGCTCCTTTCACATGGGTGATATTTCCGAAAAGACCCTGCTGCGCCATGTTCAGGGTGGTAATCTCAAAGAAGTCATAGACACAGTTTTCCAGCATCATGCAGTGTTTGCGGGTACGTTCTGCGGTGTCTATCACTTTCCAAATTTCATCCAGTGTCATGGCGGCGGGTACTTCGCAAGCCACGTGTTTTCCGTGCTCCATAGCATAAATCATCATGGGAGCATGGTGTATCCAGTCGGTGGCTATATAGATAAGGTCTATGTCATCGCGTTCGCACACTTGTTTCCAGACATCTTCACTGCCGTAGTAGGTGGTTGCTTCGGGCATGTTGGCGCGACTCAGCATGTTTTGGCAGCTGTCCACTCGGAACTGGTTCAAGTCGCACAGAGCCTTTACCTGGATTCCTTTTTGATAGGTGAAGCGGCGGATGGCTTCGGTACCCCGGGCGCCCAGACCGATAAATCCGATGCGCACGGTTTCGATAGGTTCGCAGGTCAGCCCCACTACATCGGTCTGTCCGGCAGGGCGGGGTGGTGTGGAGACACTTATCTGTGTTTCGGCTCTCTTTGAGTCAGAGGTGCAGGCGGAGAAATGGAAGAGGCCGCCAAGCAATAGGGCTATCAGTAATACTGTGTGAAAAGTATATCTTGTTTTCATAGGATATTGTATTTAAATGATTCCCCAATCTCCTGAATGGGGACGAGGAGCAATGGATATTAATAACCGGGATTCTGTGTAACCAATCCCTTACCGTCGTTGATGGCCGAGAGTGGTAACGGATATAATTCCTTGTTCTTGTTGGCATAGGCCGTACCTTTTACCGTTTCGGCATGTTCCACGAACTTGTTAAAGCGAATCAAGTCGGCACGGTATTGTCCGTTCTCACACCATAGTTCATGGCTTCTTTCCTTCAGTAGTATTTCCACGAACTTTTCTTCCGTATTGACCTCACTGTTGCTGATACCATCCAGTCCGGCTCTGTTGCGGATGGTGTTGATGTGGGTCATCGCTTCTTCCTTATCCGCAGCAGATGAGCCGGGTTTCAGATAGAGCGCTTCTGCCAGTGTCAGATACACATCTGCCAGACGGTAGATAATCGGGTCGATAGAACTTTTGCCTCCATTGCCAGTGACGTTGGTGTCGTAGCCGTATTTCAATGGAATAGGACCTAACTCAAGGTGTGAACTGGGGTTCTCACGATCTACGATGTCACCGTTTTGAGCCTGGTAAGAAGTCACCAGATAAGTCTTACGGACGTCATTTTCCTCAAAGCTATCATAGAAATACCAGGTGCTGTTCACGCATTCGTATCCACTTGCCATACCATGGTCTGCAAAGTCGGTGGGCAGTACGAACATGTGCCAGTCATTCCAGCTTACTGCTTCCGTGTTGACGGGGATTGCCCATATTATTTCCGTATTGCTCTTACCTTGTCCACCTATCTCAAACATCTTCGTATAGTCTGCAGACAAGCGGTAACCGTAAGACGAACTCATCAGTTCGCGGGCAATCGTTTCTACTTTTGTGTAGTAACTCTTGTCGTCTGGGCTCTCGTGCAGATAGAGCCTGATGAGGAGCATATTGGCAAGTCCCTGGCTGAATCTGCCGTATTCGGCTTCTGCTGGGGTGGGCAGGTAGCTAGCTGCAAAGATCAGGTCTTCTTCTATGAACTTTACCATTTCCTCTTTGGAAAGGCGTGCCAGCGGCTTTTCCACTGTGGGATTTTCCAGTACTTCCAGCGGAGCTATGACCAGTGGACCGAACATGTCGTACAAGGTATAGGAAATGAGTCCGCGGGCACATCTTATTTCCGCAGCGTAGCGTTGTTTCTTCTCCGTGCTCAGGAAGTCGCATGCTTCAATCTGTGCCAGTACGGAGGTGCAGCGGCTGATGTCATTGAGCCAACCGTCGCTGTATGCATCTGTATCTGTGTAGTAGAAGCGGGTAAGGTCGGCGGTGGTTGGGAAAAAATTAAGGTCGGATACGTCTTTCAGGAAACCGGATTTGCAGGTTAGAATTTCTGTGGTAAGGTCGTTTACTACGGTTACTCCGCGTTCACTGGTTGAGAAGAGCCCGTCGAACCAGCTGGAGCGTACAGAGTAGTAGCATGAGTTGACCATCGACTCAACGTCTGTTTCCGTTTGTGGAAAATTGGACGGATTGATGTCGGAATAGTCTATGGGGTCAAGGTCTATGCAGCTGTTCAGAGACAAGCCTCCCATCAGAGCTGCTGCCAATATAAATAGTTTACAGTACTTTTTCATAAGAATACTTTTTATAAATGATTAGAATGAAACATCTACACCGAAGCTGAAGGTACGTGCATTGGGATAGGCTGCCGCATAAGCATCTGTTTCGGGGTCAAGGCCTTTATAGGGAGTGATGACAAACTGGTTGTTGACGGAAGCATGGAAACGTACATTACTCAGCACCTTAGTTTTTGCCAGTAAAGACTTGGGCAGTGTATATCCCAGGCTGATGTTCTGCAGACGGATGAACCAGGCTTTCTGGTAGAAGAAGTCTCCTGCCGTATAGTTAGTTCCGGTGATGTAGTAAGAGCTGGGACGTGTGGTCGACGGATTGTCGAAGGTCCATCTGTCTTTGATGGTTCGCAACATGTTGTAGCCGCTTTGGGCGATTCCGCCGCCGTTTACGCCAAAATCCATTTCAGTGGGGTCCTGCATGATGCGGTCGAACATACCGTTGAACATGATATTGAGGTCGAAACCTTTGTACTTGAATGTATTGGTCATACTTGCCATCCAGCCCGGGTCCAACGTACCGATAAGTTCGGTGTCGGCTTCGTCTATGATGCCGTCGGGGCGTCCCAGCAGCATGAAGCGACCGTTCTCATCCACTTTCGGGTTGCCGTTTTCATCGCGTACATAGCCGTCGAGGTCCTTGATGACAATCTGTCCCGGACGCAGGTCCGGCTGTGCGGTAGGAGCTTCTTCACCTATCTGCATGATATGGTCGGCACGGCGGGAGTAGATGGCTCGTATTGGGTCTGTTTCTTTCTCATATACGTTCGGTTTCCAGTCCGGAGTGCGTTCTTTCCAGCGATCTTTGTATTTGGTATACGTCAGTGATGTTTCCCAGAAGAAGTCTTTGGTGACAATGTTGCGGGTATTCAAGGTGACTTCGATACCACGGCTCTGCGTCTTGCCGATGTTTGCCATTACTTGCTTCACCTCCTGATAGGTATTCAGGGGCTTGTAGTTCAGCAGGTCCGAAATCACTCTCTGGTAGAGTTCCACAGAACCAGTGATGCGACTCTTCAAGAAGCCGAAGTCCAGTCCGAGATTCCATTCAGTTGTCGTTTCCCATTTCAAGTCTGGATTTTCAAGGCGGCTTTTCATGACGCCGCTTACCGTTTTGTAGTCGGAGTTTATCCAGCTGCCTTGTGCTCCGTAGCTGGCAAAGGCATTGGTACTGATGTCTGCATTACCGGTCTGTCCCCAGCTGAGACGCAGTTTGAGGTTGGATAGCCAGTCAATGTTGCGCATAAAGTTTTCTTCGCTCATGGTCCATCCAGCTGCAACCGATGGGAAATATCCCCATTTGTTGTTCTTGGCAAATACGCTGGCACCGTCGGCACGCAGTGTAGCTGTCAGCAGATAGCGGTTCTTCAGAATGTATCCGGCACGGAAGAAGTAGGACATCATCTTATTCTCGGTAGAGGTGGATTTGGTGATTTTGGTACCTGTACCGGCATCCATGTTGTTCCAGAGGAATGCATCTGTGATGAAATTGTTGTTGCCCAGTTCCGATGCGTCATAATTGAATTTTTCGTAAGAGGTGCCTGCCAGCAGGTTGATGCTGTGGATATCTGCGAAAGTGCGCTGATAGGTGGCAGTTGCTTCCATCAGATACTGGTTGTTGTCGGTATTGTAGATGTAGGCTACACCATTCAGATTCTTTCCGTTCAGCGTGCTGCGGGGCTGGTAGGTTTTGCGGTCCACATTGGCGTGGTCCAAACCGGCGTTGACGCGCAGTGTCAGTCCTGCGATGGGTTTTGCTTCGATGAAGATATTACCCAAGAGGCGGTCAGTACGTCCTTTGTCCGTATTGTTCAGCAAGGAGTAGGGGTTGGGCTGTTGTCCCAGTAAGGGGTTGATGGGATACGTACCGGTTGCTTCGTCATACGCCTGGATATTGGGACCCATCTGTATGGCAGAGCGAATGATACCGGAGTTTTCGAATTGCCCGGAACCTAACTGAGTGTTGTCGTTGTCGATGCGGGTCAATGTAAGGTTCAGACCTGCCTTGAAGATGTTCAGAAACTTCTGGTCAATGTTTGCTTTGGCAGTATAACGAGTCATACCGGAATTCTTGACGATACCCTGGTGGTCGTAATAGTTGAACGACACCATGTATTGCGTACTTTCACTACCACCTTGCAGGTTGACGTTGTGTTCCTGTATCTGTCCGTCGCGTGTAATCAGTCCTAACCAGTCGGTTCCGGGGCCGGCGCCTGCAATGTCATTGTCCGAGTAAGGTCGGCTGTATGCCACTCCGTTGGCAGGATTGGCTTGTGCTTCTTCCAGCGTTCTGTTTCCCCAAGGGGACACGTTGTTGTTCCATAACCAGGATTCCCAGGTGGTGCTGTTCTTTTCTACCATCCATTCTTGCAGAGACAAGAGGTCATAATTGTCTGTGTATTTCTGGAAAGAGTAGTTGTATGAGTAGTTCACACGGGCTTTCCCCTCCTTACCTCTTTTGGTGGTGATGATAACGACACCGTTGGCAGCACGTGCACCGTAGATGGAAGTGGCACTGGCATCTTTCAGCACTTCGATGGATTCTACATCGTTCGGATTCAGGAAGTTTAGGATTCCTTGTGTACCCGGGTCCATTTTGGCATCTCCACCCGAGGCTTGGTCCAGCTTAGCGATGGGGAAACCGTCTACGATATAGAGCGGGTCATTGCTGGCATTGACGGAACCGGCACCGCGGACCAGAATGTCCAGACCGCCACCGGGCTGTGCGCTGTTCTGGCGGATATAGAGTCCGGCAGCCTTACCTTCGAGTGCATGTCCGATGGAAGATACGCCGTTCAAGTTTAGGTCGTCTCCTTTTACACTGGACACAGAGCCCGTCAAGTCGCGTTTCTTGACCGTACCGTATCCTACCACTACCACGTCATCCAACATTTTGCTGTCCTCCTCCAGCACAATCTGCTGGAACTTGTTGTTCTTTAAGGTCACTTCCTGGGTAGTGTACCCTATATAAGAGACAACGAGTGTGCTTCCGGTAGGTACTTCCAGTGAATAATTACCGTCTATGTCGGTAATGCATCCTAGAGTACTGCCTTTGACAAGAATGTTTGCACCGATGACGGGGATACTGTTCTTGTCCGTCACTTGTCCTTTGGCAAGTATGACCTTACCAGACTGCGACGGGGCGTTATCTTGTTTTTGGGTTAGAAGAATTCGTTTTTCGGAGATTGAATAGGCAATATTCGTATTCCTCAAAGCTTGTTCCAGGGCGGCGTTGATGGATGCATTCCGTACATTTACAGTGACATGCTGTTTCACGTCTACTTGTTGTTGTTCATAGAAGAATTTAAAGTCTGTCTGCTGTTCAATGCTTTGAATGAATGCGGATAGAGGTTTGTCGGTCAGGTTGATGTTGATACCTGCATTCTGTGCATGAGAAGCAAGAGGGAATATGCCTGCAATAAGCAGTAATAGAAGACAAAGTCCTTTTGGACATCTTGTCAGGGCATTCTGTGACCAGTATGTTCCCATAATGAATTAGATTTTAGTTAATAATAATTTTTCTCTTTAATGTTTTAGGCCTTTATTAATTAAAGAGTCCGGCAAATATAGAATTACTCATTTGAAAATAGAAATAAAACATTTATTAACATTCATGATGAATATTGTTCCTGCACCTCGTTAAAAAACTCCTTTTTTTTGGCAGATGATATGGAAACCTTTATATTTGGACGCTCTTTAATGTTCTGGTCCCTTTTTTATTAACCCGTTTTGATAATCTGGTTCATATTGTTATGCCTATGAATAACTATACTTGAAAAGGAGGGGATACATGGAAGAACATATTCTCTTTTCCAAAATACAGCAGGGGGATGCCGCTTCTTTTGAGTGGTTGTACAAAAAGTACCATCCCAGGATGTACGTCTTTTGCTACGGATTGTTGCATGACAGTGACAAGGCAAAGGACATTGTCCAGGAGTGCTTTATCGCCTTCTGGGAACATCGTACTCATATTGATGCTCCCGAAGCCATCAGTGCTTACCTGTTCCGCATTATGAAGAATCTCTGCGTGAAACAAATCCGCCGGGATACCATACTGAATAACTTTTCTAAAATAGAGACGATGACCCTGCGGGAACTAGAACTTGCCAGTTATACGGCTGAGCATAATATTTTGAATGATCTTTATTTCAAGGATTTGAATAAGAGGTATCTGGAAGCGCTTGACAAGCTGCCCAAGCAGTGCCAAACCATTTTCAGAATGAATCGGAACCAAGGAATGCGTAGCGACGAGATAGCCGGAGTGCTGAATCTGTCTGTGCGTACCGTTGAGAACCAACTTTACCGCGGACTCAAACTAATTAAGAAATCATTGGGTGATTATCTGCCCGTATTAATTCTGCTATTTGTCAAAGATTTGTTTAAATAACGATGTGATGATGATAAACGAAGATTATTTTATAAAATACCTGAAGAATGAACTGACGGAGGAAGAAACCCGGCAGTTGATAGCTTGGGTGAAGGAAAAGAAGGAGAATCAGGACTTCCTTTTCTCGCTGAAGGACTCTTATGTATATCTCAATTATGAGAATGATTGCAAGGAAGCGGATACGGAACACGAGTGGCAGAAGTTTGCTCAGAGAACCGGTCTGTCACAGCAGGCGGGCACACCTCCAAAAAAGAAGAATGTGTCATGGAGGCGTTTCTTCCTTTACGCCGCTGTTGTCGTGGTCGTTGCCTTCGTGGGCTGGCAGGCCAATGCTTATTACTCTGGTATCAGTTCATCTGTGGAGCTGGTTACTCTGGAAACAGAAGTAGGACAGCAGGCCAGGACTGTGCTGCCAGATGGCTCTACGGTGTTGCTGAACGCTTGTTCCAAACTGACCTATTCATTGGGGGGGTGGCGGAAAGCACGCGGTGTACAGCTGGAGGGAGAAGCGATATTCGATGTGAAGCATAAAAATGGTAAACCGTTTTATGTACATACCCGTCACTATGACATCCGCGTTCTGGGAACGAATTTCAATGTCTCTTCCTATGCGGAAGAAGCCGAGGACATTGTGACCTTGAAAAATGGAAAGGTGGAGATTGATGTGGAAGGTATTGTCGAGAATGCGGTGTTGGTACCCGGGGAAAGTTTTGTCTATGACAACCGCTCCGGAACTTACAAGATAGAGAAGCGTTCGTTGAACCAGATATACGCATGGGAACATAAGGAGATTGTTTTTGAGGGGCATACTCTGGAAAATAAGAAAGAAGAATTGTCCCGGCATTTCGGTTATCGCTTCCAGATAGCGCCGGAGTTGCATCAGCTCAGTTTCAAAGCGACTTTGCGCGATGAAAGCCTGAATGAATTTCTGTCGTTGCTATGTAGCATTACTCCGCAGTTGTCCTATCGCATAGATGCAACCCATAAAGTTGTAGAGTTGGTAAAATTAGAGAAATAGGAAGATGGATAAGGTGAGGACTGCTTTTATCGGTGTGGGATACCGTGGCAAACAACTGTTTAGATTATTGCAGAATATACCTTTCTTTCAGGTTCAGGCAGTTGCCGACCCGGGTGTGAAGTCGTCGGAAATATCCGGTATCCCTTGCTATAACCAAGGGGAGGATGCCTGCCTTGACATGCTGAAGGAGCATCATCCGGAATTGGTGTTTATCGCCTCTCCCTGGCAATACCATGTGCAGCATGCCTTGCTATGTGTGGAGCACGGGTGCCACGTGGCGTTGGAGATTAAGGGAGGGCTCTATATTGATGAATATACTCCTTTGATGGAACTGGCAGAGCAGCATGGCTGCCGCGTATATCCTTTGGAGAATACACTTTTTATGCGCGAAAACCTTTCCATTCTCAATATAGTGGAATCAGGTCTGTTGGGAGAGATTGTCTACATGCGAGGTGGCTATCGGCACGACCTGCGGCACTTGTTGCTGGACGATGCGGGCAATATCGGTAATCGGGAAAAGACGGAAAGCGTCTGGCGTAGCAAGTTCTATCAAGAGGAGAACGGTGACCTTTATCCCACCCATGGTCTGGCTCCCCTTTGCATGATTGCGGGCATCAACCGGAAAGACCGGATTAGAAGTCTTACCTCATTCGCCTCCAAACCGGCGGGCATGTTGCAGCGTATCAAAGACCTCGGTGGAAATACAGATGTAGAGATACGGACGGGAGATGTTGTCATCACTCAGTTGGAAACGGAAAACGGCATCCTTCTCTCGCTGACCCACGACACCACCTTGCCCCGTCCGCGCAGTTTGGACTTCGAGATACAAGGCACGAAAGGAATCTGGCAGGGAGACAGACGGCTTATATATATAGAAGGGAGCAGTCCCGATGAGACTTGGGAGGCGGACCGTACTTATATAGACTGCTATGAACATTCCTATTGGCAACAGTGGGGTAGGAAGGCACTGGAAGTTGATAGCCATCATCAGGGGATGGACTACATCATGTTGAAAGCTCTGGAAGCAGACTTAAAGGAGGAATACCCTTATCCGGCCACATTAGATGATTTGGCTTTATGGACATCCGTCACGCCTTGGTCGAAAATCTCTATCTCTGAACGAAGAACCGTTCGTTTGTGAATTTTAGCTTTCTTGCCCAGCTGAAACTTTATCACTCTCCGTTCATTGAATTATAGCATTGGATTTATTAATTTTGCAGGAAAGAAAAAAGAATATCATATGGACAAAATAAGAACTGGATTAGCCGCTTACGGAATGTCGGGACGTGTTTTCCATGCTCCCTTCATCTCCACCAACCCTCATTTTGAATTGACTGCCGTTACGGAGCGCAGTAAGGAACTCTCCCGGGAAAAGTATCCCGACGCTTGTATTGTGCGGAGTTTTGAGGAACTTATCGGACTGGAAGGGTTGGATTTGGTTGTCATCAACACACCGGACAGCACTCATTATGAGTATGCCCGCCGCGCCCTCGAAGCTGGCAAGCATGTGGTTGTGGAGAAGCCTTTCACTACCACCGTGGCAGAAGCTGAGGAGCTGGTGGCACTTGCCGCAAGCCGGGGGCTGACCTTGAGCGTTTACCAGAATCGCCGGTGGGACGGCGATTTTCTGACGGTCAAGGAAATACTGTCCAAAGGCCTGCTGGGACATCTGGTGGAGTTTGAATCCACCTTCCCCCGTTATCGTAATTTTATCAAGCCGAATACTTGGAAGGAAACCGGACAAGATGGCGGTGGCTTGACCTATAACCTGGGCGCCCACGTCATAGACCAGGCTGTGCAGCTGTTCGGTATGCCCGAAGCCGTCTTTGCAGATATTGCCACGTTGCGCAAGGACAGCAAGGTAGACGACTACTTCATCATTCATTTGCTACGCCCCTCAAAGGCACCCGAAGTAAAGATAACGCTGAAATCCAGCTATCTGATGTGTGCGAGCGAACCCCGTTTCGTCCTCCACGGCAGGGAAGGTTCTTACGTGAAATATGGTTTCGACCCGCAGGAAGCCGCCTTGAACGAAGGCGTATTGCCCGTCACTCCGCACTGGGGCGAGGAGGACAAATCCTCTTGGGGGATACTTCATACGGAAAAGGGCGGTAGAATCGTGCATGAACCTTATCCAAGCCTTCCCGGTGATTATGCAGCTTTTTACGAGAATATCTATCGGCATATTTGTCACGGCGAACCTTTGCAGAGCGATGCCCGCGAGGTGGTCGGAGTCATCCGCTTGATAGAGGCAGGCTGGGAAAGCAGCCGTATGCAGCGTGTGGTTCGTATCTGATAGAAAATCTTTTACCCGGTAGGGATGTGCAGCTTCACATGTGTCAACCGGGTGTATTTCGTACTTCCTATTATATAGGTACGCGCGATGCGTGCCGATGCTATCTCCATCAGTTCCCCTACCTGGTAGGCATGTTCCACGGCGGGCAGCTGGCATGATTTCCGGCTTGCCGTGCGTGCATTCAGCCGGATGCTGACGAAGTTGCCGATGGAGTCTTTCAGCTTCAGCACCTGGCGCACATAGAAATAAGGAGTGGTCCCTTTGAGCTGCGTCTTGTAGGGGTTGTCCTCCAGTCGCACGCTGAACACCGTCAGCGTCAGGTTCTCCACTTTTTCGCCTTCCTTCCCCAGAAAACGTCCGCCGGTGGTCTGGTACGTTTTTCTCCGTTGTATGTCGAGATGGACCGAATGGTAAATCTTGGCAATCTGTACAAAACGTTCCTGCTTGGGGATGCGTGGTTGGAATTTGAAAGCTATCCACGTAAGATAGGCAGGGTCTATACGGAGGATTTCGTGCAGGAAGTGTCCGTGGTATTTGCCTACGGAGATAATGTCGTCCCCTTTGCTCTGCATTCTTTTGGCATTGTACTCCACAAGCAACAGGCTGCGCGGTGAGTAGAAGCATAGCGTGCTTGCCATCCGCAGCGTTTCGTGAATGTCGGTGGAAAGGTCGCAAATGTAGAAGATGGACTGTCTTCCGGGCAGTGGAGAGTAAATCCATAAAGTATATTGGAGATGCTCCGGTCGGGGCAGTACGACAAGATAGGCGCCCACTTCCTTATAAGAGGCTCTCCCTTGATTGTATGCATTCAGCTTACTATACAATAAGTCTTGTTCAGTCTGCAGTATGCCGGGTATGATTGGATTTGCCATAACTCGGAATAATTTATTCCAAATATACCTTTTTGGAATGAAAAAAGCAAGGGGAAGTCAGGAAATATCAGAAGCGTACCATCAATTCCAATACCACCTTGTCTTGTTCCGACTCTTTCGCTATGCTGTTTTTGGCATAGAAGTATTTCTCGTAGTTCAGCCGGAGGTCTGTGCGGAATGCCTTGCTGAGGCTGAAGGTGATGCCGCCCGTCAGGCGTTGGCGTTTGTAGTCGGTCACTGTCAATCTGCCGGTTTCCTCATCGGCGGTTTTGGCGTCGCTCTGGTCGGTCATCATGTCGTAGCGTAGCAGGAAAGACATCTTGTTGAATACTTTTCGTAGAGGCAGGTCGTAGTTGATGAAGGTGTTGACGGCGTGTACATCTTTGAAAGCGTTGCCGGAATATTGCTTGTACAAGTATTCGCCTTCGATATGGAAACGGCCGGTTTCGTAGTAAGCGCCGATGTCATAGGACTGCATGCGTACTTCTTCCGGTTGGATACTCTGCACGCTTAGTGTCAGGTTCAGTCCTTTGGTGAAGAGAAACTGGGCTTTGGCGGAGTAGTTCACTTCCTTGTGCCATTCTTTCTGGTTGGTCAGTCCGGAACCGTTGAAAAGTCCTCCTTCCACGGTGATAGGTACATCGGTAGGCAGGGTATATCCTACTGTGAATCCCACGTCCCGTACATTGCCCACTTGCTTGGCGATAAACGAGCGGTTGGGGAAGTATTGCTGGTGCGGCGAGCGGTGGGCGTCGATGGTGAAGGGGACGCGCATTTGTCCGGCGGTGACTGTCAGTCCTTTTGTCGGGAAAAGCCGGGCGTAGGCATCCAGCATCTTGATTTGGCCTTCGTCGGAGAGGTCTATCTCGGCTTTGTAGGCTACGCTGGGCAATACGTTGCCCGTCACGCTGACGCGGGCATTGCGTACTTCGAAACGTCCTGCACCCATGGTGGTCTGATATTCGTATTTGGCGCGGATGGTTCCGTGGACTTCCGGCAGGTAGTCTTTGGTTTCCATTTTCTCCTTTTCAATCTTTTTTCCGTCCTCATTGATGGAGGGCGTTTGGGCAATTGCGGCCAACGGCAGCAGGGCAATCAGTACTGTCAATGCACTTTTTTTCATAATCTGTTGTTGTCGAATGATTTGTCGGCGACAAAGTTCGGACATACGTGTTGTGTTTTTGTGTCATATATGTTGCATTGTTGTTACAAAAAACTGTTGGAGGGAAGAACTGCGATGGGTGCCGTTTTAATCTTTTTATGGCTTGATTTAGTTTCTTGTTTTTATTAAAACGTTGGTTGTTAGGATTGTATGTGTACTGCCACAAATGTTTCAGTCTGAAATATCAATGAAATATTCTTATCTTTGAAGGAAATATCAAGAACGTTTGTTTTAGAACCCTGATGCTTATGAAAAGACAGTTGTTTTTAGCAGGAATAAGTTTGATACTGGGCGGCATGCCGATGCTTGCTCAAGATATATCTTCGGTGAATTCCGTTTCTTACGAATGGAAGAGCGTACCGATAGTGGGAGGAGGCTTTGTGGACGGTATCGTTTTTCACCCAGAAGCTCCTGGTGTCCGTTATTGCCGCACCGATATGGGAGGAGCCTACCGGTGGGACGCTGCTTCCAACCAGTGGACGCCCTTGCTGGACTGGATAAGTCTGGATGAAAGTAATCTGCAGGGGGTGGAGAGCATTGCCATCGACCCGCAGAATCCGCAGAACGTGTATATTGCCTGCGGTACGTATACCAGTAGCTCCAATGGGGCCATACTTTGTTCTTATGATGGCGGCAGAACCTTTGCCCGTGTCGATGTGCCCTTTACGATGGGTGGCAACGAGAACGGGCGTGGTAATGGGGAACGGATGATGGTGGACCCGCAGAATGGGAATATCATTTATATGGGAACCCGTTTGCATGGTTTGTGGCGCAGTATGGATAAGGGGCAGAGCTGGGCACGGGTGGTGTCTTTCCCGGATGTCTCCGAGAAGTTCAATCCTGCCGACCGTGCTGCATGGGGGAATCGCGGTAGTGGCATTGTCTGCATAGTCTACGATGTACAAGGTACTCAAGATGGGCGTGGTACCCGTGACATTTATGTGGCGGCTTCATTGATGGGAAGGGAAAATCTGTTCGTGAGCCACGACTATGGTGAAAGCTGGCAGCCGGTTGAGGGGCAGCCGGTGCAGTATCGTCCCACACATATGGTTTTGACCGGTGACGGCCAATTAGTATTGACGTACGGAGATACTCCCGGTCCGAGTCAGATGGAGGACGGTGGAGTTTGGAAGTACGATATACGTAAAGACAAATGGACGGACATTTCGCCCGTCCGACTGTCCGATGGCGGAAAAGCGGGATTTGGCTATGCAGCCGTATCAGTGGATGCCCGTAATCCGAAACATCTGATTGCCAGTACACACAGCTTGGGAGGCAAACACGGTTATAAGAGTGATGAGATGTTCCGTACGACCGACGGTGGCAAAAGCTGGAAACCGATTTTCAAGACGGGATATGAGTATGATTATTCTAAAGCTCCCTATACAGAGGTGGCGCCCCTGCACTGGATGTTCGACATTGAGATAGACCCTGCCGACGCCGAACATGCCATGTTTACCACTGGTTTCGGTGGTTGGGAAACTTTCAATCTATCGGCCGTGGAACGCGGGGAACCGGTGAAATGGAGCATCATGTCTGCCGGTATTGAAGAGACCGTGCCCCTCGAACTTTATGCTCCCGAAAGGCGCGCGCTGATTTCCGGTATCGGTGACTATGGTGGCTTTACGCATTTCGACCTCAATCGGCCCGATCCGTTGGGCAGTCATGCCAATCCTCATTTCGGTAATACGAATGGAGTGACGGGTGCCTGGTTGAAGCAGGATTTGATAGTCAGAGTGGGAACTTTGTTCGGCCACCAGCCGGGTGCACGCACCATCTCCTATTCAGAAGACGGAGGCAGGAGTTGGAACATGTGTGCTACTGTTCCCGTAGAGAAGGCGCGCAACGGGCATATTGCCGTTTCGGCCGACGGCTCTTCCTGGATTTGGACACCCGACCGTTCCACCGCTTTTCTGACCCGCGACAAAGGGAATTCGTGGATGTCTTGTCAAGGCCTGCCGGAGAATATCCGTGTCATAGCCGACAAAGTGAATCCCAAACGTTTTTATGCCGTGGATGCTGTTGCCGGACTTCTATACAGCAGCGAAGATGGCGGGGCGACCTTCCATACCGATACTCTGCAACTGGCTGTAAAAACACTCCGGCGGGGCAATGCCTCTCTGACGAATCGCAGGGGTGACCCGCGCGGAGGGCAAGACCGTATTTATTCGACTCCCGGTCGTGAGGGAGATTTGTGGATTGCCGCTTACGATGGCCTGTACCATTCCACTACCCGTACGGGATTTGATTTTCGTGCGCTGGACAAAGTCCGTACTATCTATGCCTTCGGTTTTGGCAAGGCAAAGCCGGGCAGTAACTATCCGGCCCTTTATCTGATTGGCGTTGTCAACGGTCAGTACGGCTTTTTCCGCTCAGACGATGCTGCCGTTTCCTGGATGCGTATTAACGATGATGCTCATCAATACGGGTTGGTTCTGCATATCTGTGGGGATATGCAGGAGTATGGCAGGGTCTATATAGGGACACATGGACGGGGGATTGTGACGGGAGTGCCCTCTTCCGATTGACAAGTTCTTTATGTGAAGGCATGCTAAAAAGGCATGCCTTTTCTCTATCTTCTGCTCGAAATCATGTATTTTTGCAGACTAATTCATTGGTTTCTGATATGAGTACACCTGAAAAGCGAGTATTGGTCGGTATGAGCGGTGGTATAGACAGTACTGCCACTTGCCTGATGTTGAAGGAGCAGGGCTATGAGATAGTCGGTCTCACCATGTGGGTGTGGGGAGACGAACCGGTAGAAGCCCACCAACTGGCAGACAGCATGGGGATTGAACATCATGTGGCAGATGAGCGCGAAGCCTTCCGACAGATAATCGTACAGAATTTTATAGATGAATATTGTCAGGGTCGGACTCCGAACCCTTGTGTGATGTGTAATCCGCTGTTCAAGTTCCGTATTCTTGCGGAGTGGGCAGACAAGCTGGGGTGTGCCTATATTGCTACCGGACATTACACCCGTCTGGAGGAACGGAACGGTAAGGTTTATATCATAGCCGGGGATGATGACAAGAAAGACCAGTCCTACTTTTTGTGGAGACTGGGGCAGGAGTTGCTGAAGCGTTGTATCTTCCCCTTAGGCACCTATACCAAGCAGCAAGTCCGCGAATACCTCCGCGACAAAGGTTATACCGTCAAGGCGGAAGAAGGCGAGAGCATGGAGGTCTGCTTCATTAAAGGTGATTACCGTGATTTCCTGCGCGAACACTCTCCGGAGATAGACCGCGAGGTGGGACCGGGATGGTTTGTCAATTCGGAAGGCGTTAAGCTGGGTGAACACAAAGGCTTTCCCTATTACACCATCGGGCAGCGCAAGGGACTCGAAATAGCCTTGGGCAAACCTGCCTACGTCTTGAAAATCAATCCTCAGAAGAATACGGTGATGCTGGGAGACGCCGAACAGCTGAAGACGGGATATATGCTTGCCGAACATGAGAATTTGGTGGATGAGGGAGAGTTTTTTGAAAGCAAGGAGCTAACCGTACGTATCCGTTATCGCAGTAAACCGATTCCTTGCGACGTGAAGCGCCTGGAGGACGGTCGTCTGCTGGTACACTTCCAGACGGAAGCCTCTGCCATAGCTCCGGGACAGTCTGCCGTATTCTATATAGGCCGAAGGGTAGTGGGCGGTTCCTTTATCGCTTCCCAAAGAGGCATCGGGATGTTCCTTTAATTTTTAATTTATAATTTATAATTTATAATTGTGAAAAGACTTCTACTCCTTTCCACCTTTGTCCTGCTTGCGGCAGGAGCATCGGCACAACAAGATACATTGAAGTATCGCATCAGCCTGAAGGATAAGGCTGCCACCACGTATTCCTTGGAACACCCGGAAGCGTTTCTTTCTGAAAAGGCGATTGCCCGTCGGCATAAGCAGAACCTGCCGATAGATTCTACCGACTTGCCGGTGTGCCGCAAGTACGTGGACGAAATTCGCCATCAGGGCGTAAATGTTGTGGTTACCGGTAAATGGGAGAACTTCGTCACGGTATCTTGCAATGACTCTACCTTGATAGACCGTATTGCCGCACTACCTTTTGTCTGCGCTACGGAAAAAGTCTGGATAGCTCCCAAAGGTGACAGTCCGATGATGTCTACCGGACGCGATTCTTTGATTAACCAGCCGAGTGTACATCCTGACAGTATCTATGGACTTGCCGTTAGCCAGATACAGATGAGTAATGGTGATAAATTGCACCAGGGAGGGTTCAAGGGGCAGGGCATGACGATTGCAGTTATCGATGCCGGTTTTCATAATGCCGATAAGATAACTGCCATGCAGAACATCCGGGTGTTGGGAACCAAAGATTTTGTAAATCAGCAGGCAGACATCTTTGCAGAGAGCAGTCATGGCATGATGGTACTGTCCTGCATCGGCATGAACCAGCCCGGCATTATGACCGGTACGGCGCCTGAGGCTTCTTTCTGGTTGCTGCGTAGCGAAGACGAGTATTCCGAGCATTTGGTCGAGCAGGACTATTGGTCTGCAGCGGTGGAGTTTGCCGATAGTGTAGGGGTGGATGTACTCAATACTTCATTGGGATATTACACTTTTGACGACAAGTCGAAAGATTATAGGTTCCGTGATTTGGACGGACGCCATGCACTGATGTCCCGTCAGGCTTCACACGTTGCGGACAAAGGAATGGTGCTGGTGTGCAGTGCCGGCAATTCTGGTATGGGTTCGTGGAAGAAAATCACACCTCCGGGAGATGCGGAGAACGTGCTGACCGTGGGCGCTATTGACAAGGAAGCCGTACTGGCTCCTTTCTCATCTATCGGGAATACGGCGGACCACCGGATAAAACCGGATGTGGTGGCTGTCGGCTTGGGGGCTGATGTCATACGTACGGATGGTAACCAGGGTAAGGCAAACGGTACGTCGTTTTCTTCTCCTATCATGTGTGGCATGGTGACTTGCTTGTGGCAGGCTTGCCCTGAACTTACGGCTAAAGAGGTGATAGAACTGGTACGCCGCTCCGGTGACCGTAAAGATTATCCCGATAATATATACGGTTATGGTGTGCCCGATATGTGGAAAGCATATCAGGATTATCTGCTCAAAAGATAGCCATATGGAATCGTTGTCTTTGTATGAGCTCAACGCCCTTGTGCGCCGCAGTCTGGAACAATGCCTTCCTGACGAGTGTTGGGTGCAGGCGGAGTTGAGTGATGTGCGTACCAATAGCACGGGGCATTGCTATCTGGAATTTGTGCAGAAAGATCCCCGCAGCAATAGTCTGATAGCTAAGGCGAGAGGTACCATCTGGGCAAATGTGTTTCGGCTGCTGAAACCCTATTTTGAGGAGGCTACGGGGCAGGCATTTGTTTCGGGCATCAAAGTGCTGGTGCAGGTCACTGTCAACTTCCATGAGCTTTATGGCTACAGCCTTACGGTGCAGGACATAGACCCCACCTATACCTTAGGCGATATGGCGCGCCGCCGCCGGGAAATATTGAAGCAGCTCGAGGAAGAGGGAGTGCTCACCCTGAACAAAGAACTCGATATGCCCTGCCTGCCGCAACGCATTGCCGTCATATCTTCACCCACGGCGGCCGGTTATGGTGATTTCTGCCATCAGCTGAAAAACAATTCCAAGGGTTTCTTCTTTTATACGGAACTGTTTCCTGCCCTGATGCAGGGCGACCGTGTGGAGGAGTCCGTTCTGTCTGCCCTCGACCGGGTGAATGCCCGCTTGTCCGAGTTTGATGTAGTGGTCATTATTCGTGGTGGAGGCGCCACGTCCGATTTGTCCGGCTTCGATACTTATCTGCTTGCTGCTGCATGTGCACAGTTTCCGTTGCCCATCCTGACGGGTATCGGCCACGAGCGGGATGACACGGTGCTGGATTCTGTGGCACATACCCGTGTAAAGACCCCTACGGCGGCTGCCGAATTCTTAATAGAGTCCATGGACAGCGCTGCCGATAAACTGGAGATGCTTGCTTCCCGTTTGCATGAGGGTGTCAGGAATCTGTTGCAGCAGGAACAGCGCAAACTTTCTGGTTACAAGAACCGGATTCCTTCTGCCGCATACCATCGTATATCCGATGCAAAAATGGCTTTGCTGACTGTGCGGAAAGATGTGGTGCAGGCTGTGACTTCCTCTTTGTTCCGCCATCGCCATCGCCTGGAATTGTTGCAACAACGATTGGCAGATGCTTCACCGGAAAAGTTGTTGGCTCGCGGTTACAGCATTACGTTGAAAGATGGGAAAGTAGTGAAGAATGCAGATGAACTGCAGGAGAATGATATGATAACAACCCGTCTGCAGAATGGTGAAGTGGTTTCAATAGTACATATTTAACTCTCATTCATGCAGTGTTTTGCAAGTCTCTGTATTTTATAAATATTACTTAAATCATTTAAAATGAACAAAGATGAAAACACAAAATTTGTTTCTTATGCTGATGGTCATGGCATTTAGTTTTATTTCATGTACGGATGATAAGGTCGAAATTTCTCAACTGGTAGGTAAGTGGATTGCGAAAGAACCAGTTTTGCAGGACGATTTTGTGACCAGCTACACTTTTAATGCAGACAAGACCTATGAAGTTTATACCGGAAGCCCGTTCTCTAACGGAGTCCCTTTTCGTGGAACTTATATCATAAGTCTTGATGAAAAATTGATTACGTTGTATGATAAAGAGGAACATTATACTGAACAATATCATATTTTGAAACTGACGTCCAAGGAGATGAAGTGGGAGAACGCATCGCCCAAAGACGGGAATTCTGACAAACGGCTTGAGAAGTACAACGATTAATTAATTTCAATTATGCCAGTAACCAAGAAAAAAGAGACCTACTCCGAAGCCATGGCACGTTTGGAGAAAATTGTCAGCCAGATAGACAACAACGAACTGGAGATAGATGTGCTTGCTGAAAAAATAAAGGAAGCAAACGGAATTATAGCATTTTGCAGCGATAAATTGACCAAAGCTGACAAGGAAATTGAAAAATTACTGTCGGAGAAGTGGGAATCTGAAGAATAAAAGCTATTTTTGTTGCAAAATGTACGTAATAGAAGTAACTAATACTTTGAGATATGAAAGAACTTGATTGGGCTAATCTGCCGTTCGGATATATGAAGACAGATTACAATGTGAGAATTTACTATCGTAACGAACAATGGGGCGAACTGGAAGTTTGCAGTGAGGAAACCATTCCTATGCACATGGCTGCCACTTGTTTGCACTACGGTCAGGAAGCGTTTGAGGGTTTGAAGGCTTTTCGTGGCAAAGACGGTAAAGTGCGTATCTTCCGTTTGGAGGAGAATGCAGCCCGCCTGCAATCCACTTGCCGTGGCATCTTGATGCCGGAACTTTCTACGGAGCGTTTCAAAGAAGCTATTCTGAAGGTGGTGAAGCTGAACGAGCGTTTCATTCCGCCTTATGAATCGGGTGCTTCTCTGTATATCCGTCCGTTGCTGGTGGGTACCGGTGCACAAGTAGGCGTACATCCTGCCAGCGAATATCTGTTTGTGGTGTTCGTGACCCCGGTAGGTCCTTACTTTAAGGGTGGATTCTCAACCAATCCGTATGTCATTATCCGCGAATTCGACCGTGCTGCCCCATTGGGTACCGGTATTTATAAAGTAGGTGGTAACTATGCAGCCAGCTTGCGTGCCAACAAGAAAGCGCACGATTTGGGTTATGCCTGTGAGTTCTATCTGGATGCCAAGGAAAAGAAATACATGGACGAATGTGGTGCTGCCAACTTCTTCGGCATCAAGGACAATACGTATATCACTCCGAAGTCCACTTCCATCCTGCCCTCCATCACCAACAAGAGCCTGATGCAGCTGGCAGAGGATATGGGCATGAAGGTGGAGCGCCGTCCGGTTCCCGAAGAAGAGTTGCTGACTTTCGAGGAAGCGGGTGCCTGCGGTACGGCTGCCGTTATCAGCCCCATCGAACGTATTGACGACGTAGAGAACGGCAAGTCATATGTTATTTCCAAAGATGGAAAACCGGGACCGGTATGTACGAAGCTTTACAACAAGCTGCGTGCCATCCAGTATGGTGACGAGCCAGATACTCATGGTTGGGTAACGATCGTTGAATAATACGGTAATGTCTATCGTATAAGACTTGCCGGGACTTTGTTTTTATACTTTTAGGCACGGATTGCGCGGAAAGCACGGATAGATTGAAGAGAGACCGTGAAAATCCGTGTAATCCGTGCCTAAAATAATATGTTTTATGTTTCAATGCTTCTTAAATGGGAAAGAACAAGTTAGAGAAGTTTGCCGATATGGCGAGTTATCCGCATGTTTTCGAGTATCCGTATTCCGCGGTAGATAATGTGCCGTTTGACATGAAAGGGAACTGGCATGGGCAGTTTTTCAAAAACGACCATCCTATTGTTCTGGAACTGGGCTGTGGTAGGGGAGAATATACTGTCGGATTGGGACGTATGTTTCCCGAAAAGAACTTCATCGGAGTGGATATAAAAGGGGCTCGTATGTGGACGGGAGCTACCGAGTCGCTGCAATCGGGCATGAAGAATGTGGCCTTTCTGCGTACGAATATCGAAATCATAGACCGCTTTTTTGCTCCGGATGAAGTGAGTGAAATCTGGCTTACTTTCTCGGACCCGCAGATGAAGAAGGCTACAAAAAGGCTTACTTCCACTTATTTCATGGAGCGCTACCGCAAGTTCCTGAAGAATGACGGTATCGTTCATCTGAAGACGGACAGTAACTTCATGTTTACCTATACCCGGTACATGATTGAAAGAAACCGGTTACCGGTGGATGTGATGACGGAAGACTTGTACCACTCCGGCATGGCTGATGAGATACTCAGCATCAAGACCTATTATGAACAACAATGGCTGGATCGTGGTTTGAATATCAAGTACATCAAGTTCCATCTTCCGCAAGAGGGCGAGTTGCAGGAGCCGGATGTGGAGATAGAGCTGGATGAGTACCGCAGTTATAACCGTAGCAAGCGTAGCGGATTGCAAACCAGCAAATGATGCGAATCAGTGGTTAAAAATAACTACTGATTCGCATAAAAATAGTAAATAGTAAATCGTCAAATAGTACATACAATGACATTATATCCAAAATTAATCCTTGATGCATTGGCAACAGTGCGTTATCCCGGCACCGGAAAGAATCTTGTTGAGGCTGAGATGGTGGCCGATAACATGCGGATTGACGGGATGAAGGTCAGCTTCTCGTTAACATTTGAGAAACCGACTGATCCGTTCATGAAGTCAATGGTGAAGGCTGCCGAGACAGCTATACATACGTATGTTTCTCCTGAGGTGGAGGTTGTGATTACGACTGAAAGCCGTCAGGCGGCACGTCCGGAAGTGGGTAAGCTATTACCCCAGGTGAAGAATGTTATCGGAGTGTCTTCCGGAAAAGGTGGGGTAGGCAAGTCCACGGTTGCTGCCAACCTTGCCGTGTCTTTGGCAAAGTTGGGTTATAAAGTAGGTCTGCTGGATGCTGATATCTTCGGGCCTTCTGTTCCAAAGATGTTCCAAGTGGAAGATGCCCGTCCGGTGGCAGAGAACATTGGTGGACGTGACTTGATTGTTCCGATAGAGAAGTATGGCATCAAGTTGCTTTCCATCGGTTTCTTTGTAGACCCCGACCAGGCCACTTTGTGGCGGGGAGGTATGGCAAGCAATGCCTTGAAGCAGCTGATTGGTGATGCCGATTGGGGAGAACTGGATTATTTCCTTATCGACCTTCCTCCCGGAACGAGCGACATTCACTTGACAGTGGTGCAGACTTTGGCACTGACAGGAGCTATCGTTGTTAGCACGCCGCAGGCTGTGGCGCTGGCAGATGCCCGCAAAGGCATCAATATGTTTACCAATGATAAGGTGAATGTGCCCATTCTCGGTTTGGTGGAGAACATGGCTTGGTTCACGCCTGCCGAATTGCCGGAAAACAAGTATTATATCTTTGGAAAAGAAGGCGCAAAGAGACTGGCTGAGAAAATGAACGTACCCTTGCTGGGACAAATTCCTATCGTACAGAGCATCTGTGAGAGTGGTGATAAGGGGACTCCGGTTGCTTTGGATGAGAATACGGTGACCGGGCGCGCTTTCCTGCAACTGGCTGCTGCCGTAGTCCGTCAGGTAGACCGCAGAAATATGGAAATGGCGCCGACGCGGATTGTGGAAGTGCATAAATAAACATGGATGTTTTCCTTATGAAAAGGAGCAATTGCCCGTCGTCGGGTAACTGCTCCTTTTTCATTTAAACTTGTTTAGAGAGAGAATTAGTTTATTTAGTTGGAGTAACAGTGGCATTCTGAACAGCAGGGCTTTTCTCCGGTTCTTGCAGACGGAACATGATGGGGACTGTATATTTTACGTTTACAGCTTGTCCTCTTTGCATGCCGGGCTTCCACTTGGGCATGATAGTAGTCAGACGGATTGCTTCAGCGTCTAGCAGTGGGTCGGCACCACGGATTACTCTGGGGCAGATGATGTTCCCTTCTTTATCCACTATAAACTGTATGACCACTCTTCCCTGAATCTTAGCTTTTTGTGCGGCTACCGGATATTTGATATTTTTGCCGATGAATTCCATCATTGCGGACATGCCGCCGGGATATTCCGGCATTTTTTCTACGACTTCGAAAACGGTTACTTCCTCCGGGTAGGTTGCCTCTTCGGGAGCATAACCCACTACCACCATTTCATCTATTTTGCTTTCAATGGGAGCATACTTAACCTGTGTATTGTTTTCCGTCAGACGGAACATCACGGGAACTGTATATTTTACCCGCACGGCTTCTCCTTTTTGTGTGCCGGGTTTCCATTTGGGCATGGCACTGATTACGCGTACGGCTTCTTTATTCAATTCCGGGTCAATGCCGCGCAGTATTTTTACATTGGTAATACTGCCATCCTTCTCCACTACAAATTGCACGGTAGCCCGTCCTTGCGTACCTTTCTTCATGGCTGCTTCCGGATATTTGATGTTCTTGCTCAAGTATTCCATTAGTGCAGACATGCCTCCGTCGGGGAATTCGGGCATGTGTTCCACTACCTCAAAAATCGGATTGTCGAGAGTATCCTTATCCACTACCTTTCCTTTGTAAGTCACTGTTTTCGTATCTTGTTCCGGTAGGGGAGCTACTTGAGGGGCTTGAACTTCCGGTACCGCTTGTCCGGTTTTGGCGTCTACAGCCTCTATGACTTCCGCTGCAATCTTCTTTGTGGTACGCGCCACTGCTTCGATATTGCTGATAATCATAAGTAAGGCTGCCAAGGGAAGGAACATCAGATATTTAGTCCTTCCTATTCCTTTTGTTCTCTTTTTGTTCATCATTTTGATGCGTTTTTTTAAAGGTAAAACATTGAAACTGTTATAGATAGTTGCTGCAGCCTTTTGATGTGACAATCCTAGCAGATGGTACTGGTAGGTTTTGGAGTCATAGCCGTTCTCCAATACGCGGGCATCGGCCATATATTCCAGATTGGTGCGGATTTCCCGTTTCATGAGCCAGGCAAAGGGATTGCACCAGCAAAAAATGCACACTAGTTCACTGATGATGACATCAATGGAGTGCCATTGCCGGGCGTGTGTCTGCTCATGGGTCAATATTTCGTTGAATTCCTCTTCCGTATGCGAGGACGGATGGATAAAAATCCAGTGGAAAAAGGAGAAAGGCCCGTCTGCTTTGGGAAGCAGATGTATATTTGTGTTGCCTATTTGTACCTTGCGGCATCGGCATGCCAAGTGGATGATGCCCGCCAGTTGCATGACGAGGCGTATCATCAGCAATGCCACTATTCCCCAATAGGCGATATTGGCATATTCTGAAAGGATGCTTTTCCAGTCGGTAGGAGCCGCTTCGGTGCCTATTGTGAGTTCCGGTAGCACAACGCTGGCATAGAGGTCTGCCATGGCCACCATCGGTTCCTGCTCCGTAATCCACGTTTGTATGTTCAGCAGAGGTACGGCGGCAGAAACGGCAAAGAAGCAGAGCAGTGCGGTTCTGCGCCAGCCGAAAAACGTGTCTTTGTAGAAGAACAGCCGATAGAATGCATAAAACAGTACTATCGCTACATTCACTTTCAGAAAATAGGCTAACATGTTTACTCCTTTCCTTTCTCTATCATGTCTATAATGTCTTTCAGGTCATTGGCCGAAATCTTCTGGTCTTTGGCGAAGAACGAAACCATTTCCTTATAAGAATTTTCAAAGTAGTTGCGCACAAAACCGCTCATAAAGGTACGTTTGTATTCGCTTTCGCGTATAAGCGGGGTATACTGGTAAGTGTTGCCTACACGTGCGGCACGGATATACTGCTTGCGCTCCAGGTTTTTCACAATAGATGCTACAGTTGTGTAGGGAGGCGCCGGTTTGGGATATTTGGCAACAATGTCTTTTACGAAGCAACTGCCCAGTTCCCAAATGTACAACATTGCTTCTTCTTCTTGTATCGTTAACTTTTCCATGGATAAAGTATTTAAATGAATTCAATGCAAATCTACGAATATTTCGTAAGCCAACATCAAACAGTGAGTTAATTAATCTAAATGTTCCTGCTGTGTGTATATTCTTTTGCCAGATTGAAAAGAACATGGCTGTTGATAATCTTCTTTTGGCTAAGATTGTCTATCTTTGCAGAAGAAGCGAAGACTGGCGGCACCTCAGCATAAAAAATGAACGGGTTCATTTTATTCTGCATTCGGTTTGCGCTGTCTTTGTTGCAATGAATTCTTTTACCTTAAATAAAGCAGAAATATGGGAACAGTTAAATCGTTGTTGCTGGGAATGTGCTTCGTATTGGGTGCATGCACAAGCCAGACTTCTACTGTGCAAACCACAGAGAAGGGAACTCAATGGGAATGGCAGAATGGTACCATTGTTGTCAAAACTCCCGAGCGTCCGGCAGGACAGAAGAGTGTATTGGGACTGACTACTCCGAAGTTGGAGGCAGTCCGTGTGGGTTTTGTTGGTTTGGGTATGCGTGGCCCCGGAGCAGTGGAGCGTTTCACTTATATTCCGGGTACGCAGGTAGTGGCTCTTTGTGATTATGAAGAGGCCCGTGCAGATAAATGTCAGGAGCTCTTGAAGAAGGCATCCATGCCCAAGGCCGCCGTCTATTCCGGTGACAAAGGATACGAGGAACTCTGCAAACGTGATGATATAGATTTGGTTTATATTGCTGCAGACTGGCTGCATCACTTCCCCGTTGCCAAGTGTGCGTTGGAGAATGGAAAGAATGTAGCGATAGAAGTGCCTTCGGCTATGAATCTGCAGGAATGCTGGGATTTGATTAACTTGAGTGAATCTACCCGTAAGCATTGCTTCATTCTGGAGAACTGCTGCTATGACTGGTTCGAGATGAATACGCTGAACATGGCGCAGCATGGCGTGTTCGGTGAAGTTATCCGTGCGCAGGGTGCTTATATACATAATTTGAGCCCGTTTTGGGACCATTATTGGAAGAATGGAGAAAATGACAAGCTGGGCTGGCGTTTGGACTACAACATGAAGCATCGTGGTGACGTGTATGCCACCCATGGCCTTGGCCCGGTGGCGCAAGCACTGGATATTCACCGTGGTGACCGTATGGAAACGTTGGTAGCCATGGATACCAAGTCTGTAGTGGGCAAGGAGCTGGTAGAAAAAAGAACCGGCGAGGAGTGCAAGGAATTCCGTAACGGTGACCATACCACGACCATGATTCGTACAGCCAATGGAAAGGTGATTGAGATTCAGCACAATGTAATGACACCACAGCCTTATAACCGTTTGTATCAGCTTACGGGTACCAAGGGATTCGCCAACAAATATCCGGTAGAAGGGTATGCGCTTGACGCTGACCAGCTGAGTGCATCGGGCGTTCAGCCCAAAGTGGATGATTTGAATTCACACGGTTTCCTGCCGGAGACGGAGATGGAGGCACTCGTGGAGAAATACCAGCATCCCATTTTAAAGAAGTACGGTGAGATGGCGAAGGAAGTAGGAGGTCATGGTGGCATGGACTTCGTGATGGACAGCCGTCTGGTATATTGCCTGCAAAACGGTCTTCCTTTGGATATGGATGTATACGACCTTGCTGAGTGGTGCTGCCTTGCAGAATTGGGAGAACTTTCTATGGACAACGGTTGTGCGGCTGTGGCATTCCCCGATTTCACCCGTGGTGAATGGAATGTGGTGAAGGGCTACAAGCATGCATATGCAACTCCGGAAGAGGAAGCGGCTGCTATGGAGAAGGCAAAGGCATTTACTGCTAAACTGAAAGAGCAGGGAGCCAAGGAATGGGCTGAAAAGTAATAGCGGTATACTGATAAAACAAAAAACAGCAGGTGATAAGCCTGCTGTTTTTTTTTATCAGTTTGTCATTTAGTCACTTTCAGCAACTCTTCCTTCATCTTCTCCACTCCCGGAAAGCCGGTTTGTCTGAACGTGGTGTTTCCTTCGCGGTCTACAATCAGATAAGTCGGTACCCCTTCTATCTTGAATGCATCCGATAGGTATTTCCATTGGGCATCTGTCAGACGGAAATGTTCGCCGTGGATGTCGGGAATCATATTCTCCCAGGTCTTCAAGGGGGAGGTTTCGCCGGTGATGTACAGATATAGGATATCCTTGTCTTTCAGTTCCTCCTTCATGGGGGCCATCGTCTTGTTTGCCATACGGCATGGACCGCACCAAGTGGCCCAGAAATCTACTAACAATACTTTTCCTTTGAATTTGCTGATGATAGAAGTGAACAAATCTTCGTTGCTGACGTTGGCGTCCACTTGGTTGATGGTGTAGCCCGTCTTTTTCTTGTTGGCTTCGAGTTGTGCCAGCAGTTCGTCATTGGCGGCAGTCAGCATTTCACGGTATGCGGCGGGCATGGCGGCAACGGTGGCCTTTTGCTCGTCGGTGAGCGGGGTGAAGTTCTTGATACCCCGGTAGAGGGTGACATTACGGGCTATATCGAAGAAGATACCTTTGTCGGTTCCCCAGGCTTTGGCCAATTCTCCACTCCGTTCGACATTCCTTGAAGCCATTTGTACATACTGGTTGGACAAGACTGCCTGCGGCACATTCAATATACTCATATCTTCGTCGGACACGTAGTTGGCGGGTACTTTCCGGGCAAGTTCCTGATAGTAGTTGTTTGCTTCCTCCCGTTTGATGAGATTGGCGTGTAGGGCAGCCGATGTCAAGATGCTGGCAACGGAAGACAGCATGGCATTTGTAATCAGTTTGTTATTGATAGTCAAAAGTTGTCGGGTAGAAGCACTATAAGGCAACTTGTCTATTGCTTCTTGTGTTTCGTCGGATATTTGAAGTACGTATGCTTTGGCTGCATCAATATCCTTGCCAGCCAGTGCAGCTATGTTTTGATAGAGCTTGTCTTGCATGTCGATGCCGAGGTGGTTTCCGTTCAACTCTTGTGCCACGGTTTCCAGCGGTCCGTTGATATATACCATTTCTCCATAGGGTTTCCCTTCGCTGTGGAATTTAGACTTGCGCCGGGAAGCTTCGCGTAGATTGACGTATATTTCTGTTGTCTTGCCGGGTTCCATGAAGAACTGGAGCATATGCTCTCTACCCAAATATATGGTACATGGGGTAGTGCCGGGCAATGTTACTTCTTTGGTGAAACTGCCGTCAGGCTGGATGTCGAGTGGTATGTCCGTGATGTCTCCTTTGATATTCTCCCACACGGCAATACTGATTGGCATTCCCATATTGGGGCGTGAATCCAGGAGTTTTCCTTTCAGCATGGCTTTTCCGTATTGGATGACCGGTTCGGGAAGTTCGGCATTAGGGTCGGCTTTGTGTACTACGGCGTTCTGGGGAAGTGCCAGTTCCGGCAGTTTCTTGCTTTTCAGTTGTATTCCCCAGATGCTGAATCCGTTTTCCACCTTTTCGCCTTCGGTGAAGTCGAAGGAGGTAGCATTGTCGGATAGGGGAGGAAAGACCAACTGGAATTCCGCTTCGCCCGATTCGGGCATCCAAAATTCTTTACCTGGTATGATGCCTATACCGGAACGCAGTTGGTAGGTTTCTCCGTTATTGTCTGTCAGGTAGCTGTCGGGTGCAATCTGTATCCAGTACTTGGGACGATACTTGGCATAGATGTGGAGCACGGTTGCCGTGTCACTGATGACTACTTTACTCACTTCGATGGAAGTCGTGTTTCTTACGATAAACGCTGGTTGGTCAATCACACGGTTTTTGGCTTGCAGGGTACAGCAGATGCACAGTAGGAAGCCTGCTAAGAGTAAATGAATGTGTCTCATATAAATTGTTTTTTGCGAAATTACGAATGTTTCGTAAAGAAACAAGCATGTGGGAGTTAATTGATGTAAAATACTTCCATTTCTTCGTTTTTCAAAGAAACCTTGTATCTTTGCCATCTGATACTTAACACTTAATATCTTGTCATATGAGAACCAGAATTCTTTTGATGGGCTTGTTGTTGGCCGCTGTTGCCAATGCCCAGACTATCTATCATGATGCTTCCGCCTTCCCCCTTCTGGGCAAAGCAACAGAATCTACCCTTACCCGCTATGAGCGTCTGCCGGACTCTCTGCAGAACATCTCCCGCAAGCCGTTGTGGGACTTAGGCCGCAACAGTGCCGGACTCGCCGTGCGCTTCCGTTCCAACTCTACAAGCATTTCTGCCAAATGGGAAGTAAGGAACAATATGAGTATGAACCACATGACACCGACCGGCATTAAAGGCCTCGACCTCTACTGCTTGCAAGACGGCAAGTGGATATTTGCCGGTAGCGGACGTCCGCAGGGCAAAATCAATAAGGCGACTATCGTAAGCAATATGTTGCCCGAGGAGCGCGAATACCTTTTGTACCTTTCTTTATATGATGGGGTTACCTCGCTTTCCATCGGCGTGGATTCTTTATCCGCCATTACCCCGCCGGCAGTAGACTTGCCGAAACGTGAGAAGCCGGTGGTATTCTATGGTACCAGCATCTTGCAGGGAGGCTGCGCTTCCCGTCCCGGCATGGTGCATACCAATATTCTGGAACGTTGGCTCAATCGTGAGTGCATCAATCTGGGATTTAGCGGCAATGCCTTGCTCGACCTGGAGATTGCCGATGTCATAGCCGGTGTGGACGCTTCTATGTTTGTCCTCGACTTTGTGCCCAATGCTACCGTGGAGCAAATGAGAGAGCGTGCCGATAAATTCTATACCACTATCCGCAGCAAGCATCCCGATACGCCTGTCCTTTTCGTGGAAGACCCTCTCTTTACCCACTCTCCTTTTGACACCAGGATTGCCAAGGAGGTAAAGGACAAGAATGAGACATTGAATGCCTTTTTCCGTTCTTTGAAGCAACGTGGAGAGAAAAACATCTATTTCCTTGCTTCCCGTGACATCATCGGCCACGATGGGGAGGCTACAGTAGACGGCATTCATTTTACCGATTTGGGCTTTATGAGGTATGCTGAGATACTTTACCCGATATTGGAGAAACACATGCGACCGTAATTAGGTATTACAGCCCCGTTTGTCTGTTTGCTGCCTTGCCGATGCTGTAGGGCAACTATTTGTTTCCTTTAACAAAACAGTCTGTTCCCTATAAGGGAACAGACTGTTTCAATATGGCGAACAAACTGTTTTTATATATTGGAACAAATTGTTCTGATACGCTGAAACAAAGTGTTCACATGCGTTTGAACACTTTGTTTCGTAGGCTTGGAACAATGTGTTACGCTTCTATACTCTTATGCTTCTTATACTCTTCAATCACATGTTTCCTGCTCTGCAATATCTGCCAGCGATATACCAGGCACGTGGTGATGAAGTAGAAGCCCGTTTGTATCCATAGTGCCTGGTACTCGAAAGAGACTTCATTGAGTGTGGCTCCCATGCTGTTGATGCGTACGTAGCCGTTGATGCCGAAGGTAGAAGGGAAGATGTACGAGAAGTACTTCCAGAAAGCGGGCATAGCAGCTCCCGGCCATGAAATGCCGGAGAGGAACAGCAGCGGCACGGAGGTGAACACGAACAGCAGCATGCACGTTTCGCGGTTGCGGATGGCAATGGATGCTGTCATGGCAAAGAAAATACAAGCGGCCAGGTAGGGCAGGGTGAACAGAGTCAGGACACCGGGTATCGCTATTTGGTTGAGGCTGAAAAGCCATGGAACCACACATAGTATATATACCGATACCAGTGAATATACCATGAAGTAGCTCAGCCCTTTTCCCATCACAATGCGTAGTGTGCCATTGTAGTGGCGGTTGATAGGCACCAGGTCGCGGAAGCGGTTCTGTTCGCGTGCCGTCCCGGCAGACAAGCCGATGCCGAGTAGCAGCGTTTGCTGGATAATCAATACCAATACTGCCGGAATCAGGAAAGCGGCAAATCCGTTGGTCGGATTATAGAGGGCGACATCCTCATACTCTATCGGGTAGGCGGTAATCTCGTCCTGGCGGTCGGTGGTATTGGCGCTTCGCTCCACTTTGATGTCTGCGTTCATGGCAAGCGACACGTTGGTGTTGGCAGTCAGCAAGGCTTTGTAATACAGCAGTCCGCTCATGTCGCAGAAGATGCTGACCTGCGTTTGCTTACCGCGTACAATGTCGTCGCTGAAGGTGGAGGGGATGTAGATAATACCGTATGCCCTGCGGTCCTTCAACATCAGTTTGGCTTCTTCCATATCAGCGCAGTAGCTCACGAGGCTCACTTCGGGACTGGAGTCCACTTTCCGCAGGTATTCGCGGCTCAACGAGGAGCGTGAGTCATCCACCACGACAGTGGGCACTTCGTGGATAGTTTCGTTGGTATAGATGAAAGCGTATATCAACGGATAGACCAACGGAACGAGCACGAAGAAGATGAGCACGCCCTGGTCGCGGAAGGTGGTGCCGAATTCCCGTTTCCATATATAGAACAAGTCATGAATGCCTTGTATCACTTTCTGTCTGAACGTCAGGTCTTTCATTAGGGCATGTATTTATAGTAAACCAACGCTCCTTTCAGCCTATGGGCTATAAGGAACGGGAGCATCATGAAAATAAGCAGCGCTACGTAGTTGACCCACGAGTAAATCATGGGGTATCCATTCAGTGCCTGGTCCACATAAATCAGGAAATAGTGGCGCAGGGGGAACAGATTTGCCAATGCCTGCAATACGGGGTGCATGCCCATGGCGGGGAATGACAATCCGCACATGGAGAAAGAGAGTACGCCCCATAGGGAAGCGAAACTGAGTCCCAGACGCAGGGTAGGCAGGGTTCCTATCATCAATATTCCCATGCCTTGCGATGCCAGCACCAGGCAAAGAGTGGCAAGCAGCATCGGCAGGATGCCGCTGTTGCAGGGAAAATGGAGGAAACCGTAGAGGTATACATTATATAATATTCCCATCAGGAAGAAGATGGCGGTATGCGGCAGCAGTTTGCCGGCAAGGGAAATCCAGATGGAGTTGTTGCCCATGCGCAGCCATTCGCGGGCGGTGCGGTCTTTTATCTCGACTCCGATGGAATAGACGGTTACCATGAAGATAAGCAGCATCAATACGCCCGGTGCAAAGGTGTTGCACAGATATACGGAGTAGTTCAGCCACGGGTTATTGAGTGGATGCGTATCTATGACGATGGGTTGGAGGAAGGCCATCGCTTGTTCCTCGGTAGCTCCTTTGGCATATAGGGTGCTACGTGCTGCGGCACCGGATGCTAATTCGCTCATCATCTTCATGTCCTTGAAGAGGAGTGAACCTGCGATGAGCAGGGTATTGTTTGTATAGAAAGAGAGTTTGGGCTGCCGTCCGGCCTGCGCTTTGGCAGAGGTACCTCGGGAATGTAGAAGAAACCGTAAATCTCTCCGCGCTGCATGGCGGTACGGGCTTCGTTGATGGTAGGGTAGCGGGCGACGACGGCTGTCTGCTCAAAAGCGTCCAAGTTACGTATCAGCTGGCGTGAAGTGGCACTCATGTCTTGGTCCACCACACCTACGGGCATGTCCGTAGGAAGCCCGGAGTCCATCAGCGTGGTGAAGAATATGTAGCAGAACAACGGTGCTATCACCATACAGAACAGATAGAGCGGGCGGGAAACAAGACGGCGGCATTCGCGTCTTGCTACATTCCACAAAGCCGTATGTTTCTTATTTCTTTCCATCATCCTCTCCAATAACTCATAACTCCTTTACTTCTTCAATACAACACTCATTCCCGGACGCAGTCCTTCCACCTTCTCTTGCGGAGCGGCTTTTACTTCGAATGTTTTCAGGTCGAACTGGCCGGTAGTCTTGGTCGCTTTCCAGGCGGCATATGTGCCGAGGTCTTTCATATAGTACACTTTCAGGCGGATATTCTTATCGAGTGCAGGGATGAACGCCTCGAATTCGGTATTCATACCCAACCCTTGCAGCAAGTCCTCGCGTACATTGAAGGTTATCCACATATCGTCCAGAATGGCGATGTTCATAATGGGAGCACCCGTGCCCACGAGCTCGCCTACTTTGGGGAATATCTCGGATACCTCACCGGCAGTCTGTGCAATCAGGTAAGTTTCCTTGATGTACGATTCAACTTCGGCCACAGCTCCTTTGGCACGTTCCACCAAGGCAGCGGCAGCGGCTTTGTCCTCGCGTTCCGCACCGTTCTTGGCCATATCATACTGGGCTTTGGCGGCTTTCTCCGTAGCCCGGGCTGCATTGCGTTGGGCGGTAACTTCGTCAAGCTTTTGTGTAGACATCACGCCTTGGTCGTGCAGGTTCTTCACACGCGTGTAGGATTTTTCGGCAATCTCCAGTCCGGCCAGTGCCTTTTGCCACATTTCATAGGCAGCTTGTATCTGTTCCCGACGGGCGCCTTTTAGAGCTTTTTCGTTCTGGGCTTGGGCTGCCGATTCGGCGGCGCGTGCTTGTTCCAGTTTGGCCTGCACGTCCGGAGCCTCCAAAATGGCAAGGGTGTCTCCGGCTTGTACGCTTTGTCCCTCTTTTACACGAAATTCCAGAATACGTCCCGGCACTTTGCTCGATACTCGATACTCCGTTACTTCTGCTTGTCCTTGCACAATTTCCGGCCCTTTACGCAACATGAAGAAACCTACAAGGGCAACGATGGCAATCACTCCCGTCAGCGTGAGGAATGCCAACAACATGTTACTGTTTTGTGATTTTGTATCCAACATATTATTTACTATTTGACTGTTTACTATTTACGATTGAAGAAACTATCAATTATCAATTGTCAATTCCCCCGTTGCCTTTCTCAGATAGATTTCCGTCAGTTTTACGTCAATCTGTGCGTCTATCTTTTCCGATTGGGCAGAAAGCCATGCGGTGTGCGCTTCGAGCACATTGCTGGCAGGTATAACGCCTTCCTCAAAGCCAAGTGTGGCGTATCTCAGGTTCTCGTTGGCTTTTTCCAGGTTCTTTTCGGCCATGGTCAGTTTCTTGGCAGCTTCGTTCACTTGGAAAGCCGACTGGTTGACCTGCAGCTCTATCTTTTCTTTGGCGTCATCCAACTGGTATTGGGCGATGCGTGCTTCCGATTTGGCTGCTTTTACTTTATAGAAGCCTTCGCCCCAGTGCCAGATGGGTACCGACACCATGACACCCACATTCCACATCCCCTTGAACTTTTTCTCGAAACTGTTGAAGACGGAAGGGTTGGTTGCCATATAGCTGCCCATTAGTGCTATGGAAGGAAGATATTCCGAACGGGTGACATTTACTTTCTGCTTATAAATCTGCGTGGCAAGTTCCAGGCTACGCACTTCGGGACGGGTAGCATAAACATTGTTGATGTCGATGGCACCGTTTTCCGGAGTAGTGGGAGCCAGGTCTTCCTTCTGTTCGTCTGTGAGCATGACGGGAGTGGAAAGGTCGAGACCACACAATTGGCACAGCAGCATCCGGGCAAGGCTCAGGCCATCGGTTACTTTGGTCAGGGTCATTTCGGCCTCATTCACTTTTACTTTGATGGAGAGTCCGTCTGCTTTGGTGGCAACGCCTTCGGCAATCATTTTGTCAACGTCGCTGTCGAGCTTCTGCAGTAGTTTCAGATAACCTTCTGCCAGCTTCTTTTTATGGGCAAGGGACACTACCTGCCAATATGCCTGGTCTGTACTCAGGATTACTTCCTGCATACCGGTGTTGTGCTGCTGGCGGGCCAGCTCTTCGGCGTATTTGGTAATTTTGTTGTAGGCACGTATCTTGCCGCCCATATATAGGGGTTGGGTCAAGGTCAGTGCGCCCGCATACATGTTGCGGGTGTCTGTACGAAAGGCGTCAACCAAGGATTGGCCTGCACCGTCGAGGGCACCTACCAGGCTTTGTCCTAAAGCCGGCAATTGGCCTGCCAGTTCTGGATGAAGCTGTGCGATGACTTGGGCAGCCTGCTGTAACGGTCCGCTGAGACTTGTACCCAATCCGGACAAGGCTCCTTTCTGAGCGTCGCTGAGGATGGACAACTCTTTTTGACTGCGCATATATCCGCCGCTGGCCGAAATGTTGGGAAGGTAATTAGTAAATGCCGCTTTCCTTTGATAGTGGGCAGCGTTGATTTTTTCCTGGCTTATCAGCAGTTCTTTGTTGTTGGAGATTGCCAATGCACGGCAACTATCCAAGCTTAATGCTTCCTGGGCCTTCATGGGGAAGGATAGGTATGCCAAACAGATGAAACAGAAGAACTTTTTCATTGGGCTATACATTAATTAAGGTGATGAATCTGTTGTTTATACAGCAACAATAATTGCATAAACAACGATGCAAATGTATAGGCTTTCAATGATATTGCAAAATAATTTAGATTTTTTTGTATTAATTCAAGCTGAATGATTGCGAACCGATAAGGGTACCGTCAGCAAAAATGTCTACGCGGTAGGTGCCTGCATAGAGGTATTCTTCTACATCCCAATATACGGTGACGGCTTGCTCTTCTCCGTTGTATTCTATATACTTCTTGATGGAATATACCAGTTCCCGGTTCTCGTATGGGAAGGTGTTCGAGGAACTTTTGGTCAGCACGTCATTGTCCGGTTTGGTGATGCGGATGTAGAGGGTACGTTCGCCGGTCTCTGCAGTGATGTTTTTCACGATGGAGAAGTTTATTTTGAACTTCACGATGTCTTTCACCTTCTTGGCAGTCTTGCCGCGTTTGTTTGTGGGCTGCACAGAGATGTTGGTGGCGTCCAGTTGGGCGGCAAGTGTCACGGTCTTGGTCAGGTTCTTCTTCTCTTCGGACAAGTTGCTGATTTGCCGGGAAGCGGCGTTGTACTTCTTGGTGACATCGGCTATGATTTCCTTCTGTTGAGCAGTCAGGCGGTTTAGCGAGTCAATCTGGTTGATATAGCCTATCATGACTTTGCGGAGAGAGGCCAGTTCCTTCTTCAGACGGCGTATCTCGGTGGCATTGCTGCTCTTCACGGTGCGGAGTTCTTCCAATAAACGTTGGGTCTTCAATTGTTCCTGCTCCAAGAGTACGGAGAGGGAGTCGTTGGAGACTGTCAACTTCAGCTCGTCATATTGTCTGGCGAAGTCTGTGTATTGATTTTCAAGGTCTTCTTTATCCAGATTGAATTCCATCACCAGTTCCTTGTTGGTTTGCTTTTCGGAAATCAGCAGAATGGTAACTCCTATTAATAATAAGATAAGGAGCTGCCTGCCACGATGAGAAGTGTATTCTTCTTAACTGCCATTTTTGATAATGATTAATGGTTAAGTGATTAATGGTTGGTGGCTGATTATTCGTCCTACATTCATTAATCGTCCGCAAAATTAATCATTAATCATTAATCATCGTCCACTAATCATTGGCTAAATGTGTATTTAACTAAAATTATTACGGAAATATTTCTCTAATTACGAAGTTCGCTGTACTTTTGCGTCATCTTTAAAGAACACTTATAAACAAAAAACTTTAGAAATTATGTCAAAAGTAACCGTAGTAGGTGCAGGTAACGTAGGTGCTACATGCGCTAATGTGTTAGCCTTTAATGAAGTGGCTGACGAAGTGGTAATGCTGGACGTGAAAGAAGGCGTTTCAGAAGGTAAGGCAATGGATATGATGCAGACTGCTCAACTGCTGGGCTTCGACACCACTGTTGTAGGTTGTACCAACGATTATGAGAAGACTGCCAACTCCGACGTTGTAGTGATTACTTCCGGTATTCCCCGTAAACCGGGTATGACTCGTGAAGAATTGATCGGTGTTAATGCAGGTATCGTTAAGTCGGTTGCACAGAACATCTTGAAATATTCTCCGAATGCTATCCTTGTGGTTATCTCCAACCCGATGGATACCATGACTTATCTGTCATTGAAGTCTCTGGGCTTGCCGAAGAACCGTATCATCGGTATGGGTGGTGCTTTGGATAGCTCTCGTTTCAAATATTTCTTGTCTCAGGCTTTGGGCTGCAACGCCAACGAAGTGGAAGGCATGGTTATCGGTGGTCACGGTGATACTACCATGATTCCGTTGGCTCGTCTGGCTACTTACAAAGGACAGCCGGTAAGCACACTGCTGAGCGAAGAAAAACTGAACGAAGTGGTAGCTTCTACTATGGTAGGTGGTGCTACACTGACTAAGTTGCTGGGTACTTCTGCATGGTATGCTCCGGGTGCGGCAGGCGCTTATGTCGTTGAGTCTATCATCCACAACCAGAAGAAGATGATTCCTTGTTCAGTATATCTGGAAGGAGAATACGGTGAATCAGACATCTGTATCGGTGTTCCCGTAATCCTTGGCAAGAACGGTATCGAGAAAATCGTTGAACTGGAACTGACTGCTGACGAAAAAGCTAAATTTGCTGCCAGCGCTGCTGCCGTTCACAAGACAAATGCCGCTTTGAAGGAAGTAGGTGCTCTCTAATTGAGGGTAACTTAAAATGATAAGCAAACCTCACGGTCTTTTTCCGAAAGGAAAAGTCGTGAGGTTTTTTTATTCTCCAAAAACAAGAATCATTATGAAAAAACTACTATTAGGTATTGCTGCCGCTTGCCTGGCTGGTTTTACTTTTGCGCAGGATGCTCCGCTGTGGATGCGTCATAGTGTCATCTCTCCCGATGGGACCACCATTGCTTTTACGTATAAAGGAGACATCTATACGGTGCCGGTTGCCGGTGGACGTGCCATGCAGATAACTACCAATCCCGCATATGATACGGCTCCGGTATGGAGTCCGGACAGTAAGCGGATTGCTTTTGCTTCGGACCGTATGGGAAGCCTGGACGTCTACATTGTGGCCAAAGACGGAGGCGAACCACGACGGCTGACTACCCACTCGGGAAGCGAAACGCCGCTTGCTTTTACAGATGCCGGACATGTCTTGTTTTCTGCGGGCATCATGCCGTCTGCCGAGGCTGTTGTCTTTCCCTCTAACGGGCAGTTCAACCAGGTCTATCGAGTATCAGTGGAGGGAGGGCGCCCGACGATGATTTCGTCCATGCCTATGGAGTGCATCTCCATCAATAAGGAGGGAGCGATGTTGTATCAAGATAAGAAAGGTTACGAGGACTACTGGCGTAAACATCACGTATCGCCCATTGCCCGTGACATCTGGATGTATACTCCGGGAAAAGAACCGCAGTACCGCCAGCTGACCACTTTCGGAGGAGAAGACCGTGAACCGGTTTGGGCTCCTGATGGAAAAACATTCTACTATCTGAGTGAGGAAAACGGCTCTTTCAATATCTACCGACGTACTCCCGGAGATGCGAAGGCCGTGCAGTTGACGCACTATACCAAAAATCCGGTACGCTATCTCAGTGCCGCTACGGACGGAAGGTTGTGCTATGGATTTGATGGTGAGATTTACACCCTGCTTCCCGGTGGAGAAGCGCAAAAGGTGAACATCAGCATTGTTTCCGACAGAAACGACAAGGATATTATCCGCCAGATTAAGAGTAGCGGTGCCACGGAAATGGCAGTGTCTCCGGATGGTAAGGAAGTGGCTTTCGTTTTGCGCGGCGATGTCTACGTCACTTCAGTGGAATATAAGACTACGAAGCAGATAACGAATACTTCTTGTCAGGAACGTACCGTAGACTTTGCCCCCGATGGGCGGACACTGGTTTATGCTTCCGAGCGTGGCGGGCTTTGGCAACTTTACACTTCGACGATTGTGCGTAAGGATGAAAAGCTGTTTACCTATGCCACAGCGCTGAAGGAAGAACGCTTGATAAACTCGGATGCCGCTTCTTTCCAACCCCAATACAGCCCTGACGGTAAAGAGATTGCCTTTCTCGAAAACCGCAGCACCATCCGTGTCATCAATTTGAAGACAAAGGATGTGCGTACCGTTATGGATGGCAAGTATCAATACTCTTATTCGGACGGTGACCAGTGGTTTCAGTGGAGTCCGGACAGCAAATGGATTCTTTCGGACTATATCGGTGTAGGTGGATGGAACAACAAAGATGTTGTGCTGCTGAATGCCGATGGCAAGGGTGAAATGGTGAACCTGACCGAGAGCGGATACAACGATGGCAATGCCAAATGGGTATTGGGTGGAAAAGCCATGATTTGGACCAGTGACCGTGCGGGGTATCGCAGCCACGGCAGTTGGGGAGCCGAAGACGATACTTATATCATGTTCTTTGATGCTGAAGCATACGACCGTTTTTTGATGAACAAGGAAGAAACCGCTTTACTCGAGGAAGCGGAGAAGGCGGAGAAGGAAAAAGCCGGGAAGAAAGACGAAAAGGATGCCAAGAAGAAAAAAGGGGATGCCGACAAAGATAAGGAGAAAAAGGTAGAGCCGTTAAAGTTCGACCTCGCAAACCGCTTTGACCGTATTGTACGCCTGACCGTCAACTCCTCGCATATGGCAGATGCCATGCTTTCTGCTAAAGGGGATAAACTCTATTATCTTTCTGTTTTCGAGGATGGGTACGATCTTTGGGAACACAATCTGAAAGAGAATGTTACAAAAGTTCTTTTGAAGAAAGTAGGTGCAGGCGCTTTGCAGCCTGACAAGGAAGGGAAGAATATCTTCCTTTGTGCCCGCGACGGAATGAAGAAGATAGAGATTGAAGGCAGCAAGATTTCTCCAATTGAATTTGAGGCTTTCTTCGATTACCGCCCTTATGGTGAGCGTGAATATATCTTCGACCACATCTGGCAGCAGGTAAATGATAAGTTCTATGTGGCAGACTTGCAAGGTACGGACTGGAATGGATACAAAGAAACTTATAAGCGCTTCTTGCCGTATATCAACAATAACTACGATTTTGCGGAAATGCTGAGTGAGATGCTGGGTGAATTGAACGGTTCTCATACGGGAGCGCGTTATTATGCTTCGGGCGCAGCACTTCCTACGGCTGCTTTGGGAGTGTTCTATGATGAAGCTTATGCGGGCGATGGACTGAAGATTAAAGAAATTATAGCTCAGAGTCCATTGACGAAGAAAAAGACGGATGTCAAGCCTGGCTGTATTATCGAGAAAGTGGATGGTGTTGCCATTAAGGCTGGCGCTGATTATTTCCCGTTACTCGAAGGTAAGGCAGGCCGCAAGGTGATTCTCTCGGTCTATGATCCTGTTACCGGAAAGCGGTTTGAAGAAACCTTGAAGCCCATATCTTACGGTGCCCAGAATGAGCTGTTGTATAAGCGCTGGGTGGAAAACTGCCGCAAGAAGGTGGATGAATATTCTGGCGGACGCATTGCTTATATTCACATCAAAGGTATGGATAGTCCGAGCTTCCGTAAGATTTACTCCGATTTGTTGAGCGAAAGCAGTCGTAAGAAAGAGGCTGTTGTGGTGGATACCCGCCATAACGGAGGCGGGTGGCTGCACGAACAAGTAGCGACGTTACTTAGCGGCAAGGAGTATGAACGCTTTGTGCCGCGTGGCCAGTACATCGGCAGCGATCCTTTTGACAGATGGCTGAAACCTTCGTGTATGCTGGTTTGCGAGGATAATTACAGCAATGCCCACGGTACTCCTTTCGTATATAAGACGTTGAGAATAGGCAAGCTGGTAGGTGCTCCCGTGGCAGGAACCATGACTGCTGTCTGGTGGGAAAGCCAGATCGATCCAAGTATTGTATTCGGTATTCCGCAGGTAGGCTGCATGGATATGCAGGGCAACTATCTGGAGAACCGCACGTTGCAGCCTGATATCCTGGTCTATAATGAACCGGAAGCTGTTTTGAAGGGAGAAGATGCACAGCTGAAAGCGGCGGTGGACCACTTGCTGAAGGGGTTGCCGCAAAAGAAATAGATGGATTGGACTTTATAAACAAGAGGCTGAATTCAAGATTGAATTCAGCCTCTTGTTTATAAAGTCGATGGGGTGTCTTATTTATTTTACAGTTACTTCTGACAGTTTTAACCAACCAGAATTAGTGAAGGTTCCCTTGGCAGAGATATCCAGCCCCTTAACATTGCTTCCATTGCCTTTGGTTGTATCGACTAAAGCTACTGCCCAGGTATAGGTTCCTTTTTTTACCCCGTGAAGTTTGGGAGTGAACTCATAGGAAGTGGGATAGCCTTTTATCCAGACGGATAAATCAGTATTGTTGTCCAGATAAGAGTAGACTACTTGATTGTCTTGGTTCAATAATGCGAAAGCTACTTTATACTTTTGGTTCCATTGTGGTATATTGGTTGGGCAATATCCCCAGCCTAAGTTGTTCCAGCGATGTACTATCTTTATTCTTGAACCACTCTTCATTTCTTTGGGAACTACAATGGAATCGGGATATAAACGATAACCTCCTTCGGAGATGAAACGCTCAACCAAAGGATAGGCATCACGGAACCAACTCATGGTTTCGTCTCCTACACGGAAATCCATCATGTTGACATGAGCTTCCTGACCGTCTTCAAATTCTCCGATACGCACATCTTTGGCTGTTTTGTAACCGCTCGGGTCATTGTGATAAGGGTGCTTGCTCACAATCCATCCACCTTCCAGTAGAACCGGGCGTTTCATAATCCAAGGTTTCACATAGTTTCGCTCCCACTGGCCGTAATACTCTCTCATTCCGAAAGCATCATGACGTAAGGAAAAGCCTTTCTCGCAAGCGCTGTCCAACAAGCGTTTACTATCGGGATCAAAATTCTCCTCACCTGCCCAGTCTTTGCCTGCACCCATCCAACGATGGTAGTTGATAACTAAAGGTACTTTGGTGAAGTGTTTGACGTAGAGGTCTGTAATCCAATTGAACACAGCTTCCCGGTTCTTGGGGTCAATGTACTTCATAGTGTGTGCCTCACCCCATTTGCCAAGACCGTAGCCGTCTATAAATTCCACCAGGTCAGGGTCATTGTATTTTTGGGCAAATGCTTCTATGAACTTTGCATATTTCTCCTGGAAGATAGGGTCATCAGGATAGGGAGAGCGTTTTCCATTGTCTGTATAGTATTTGGCTCCTGCATCGAATACATAGGCCGGAGTGGCTTCATTTTTTCGGTCGCGGCTGTCGACAACTACACGGAAAGAGAGACGCATACCTCTGTCGAGTGCCCCTTGAATTACTTTTTTCAACTTTTCGTTGGTATCCCAGCCGTAGACTCCTTCGGCGGGATTGAAGGTACTCCAATGCGTACGGATATAGAGTGTGCGTGCATAATCGGAGATTTTCACGGTTGTTCCTTTTTCCGGTACATAGATATGGTCGTATTTCTTCCAGAAGTCATCGCTGACATTCTCATTTGCATAAACAACCCAACCACTTAAAGGGTTTCCCTGCATGGTTTTTCTGTCTGGCCAGATTTTTATATAATCAGCTTCCGTATCTACAGCCATCTTGTATATCTGGCATCCTGCTGCAAGAAACGCACCGACACCGTAAACTTCTGTCATGTCACGCGTCACTTTACGGGGGTCGGCACCGATAGGCTGTACCCAGCCAAGTTTACCGCTTGCATCTACAGCATCGGTCAGTGCCTTCCAGCCTTTTATAATGACTGGCATGAAATCGTCTTCATTCAAGAGTCCCGCATTTACGCCATAGGCCAACGCATATACAAAGAAACCGGTGGAACTGGTTTCGGGAGAAGGATAAGAAGCCGGATCCAGAAGGCTGGCATGCCAATAACCGTCTTCGTTCTGCAATCCGGCGATACGTGTGCATAACCGGATAAACAGTTCTTCGTAATAAGCGCGTTCCATCAAGCCTTTGGGCAACTCCTGCAATACTTCTGCCAGACCGGCCAGTACCCAGGCATTTCCACGTCCCCAGAACACCTTTTTGCCATTGGCTTCTTTTTTACCGAAATAATGCCAATCGCGGTAGAAAAGGTTCTCTTCCTTATCGAATAGGTATTCGTAGGTAGCCCGGTATTCATTGTCCATGAATTGGAGGTATTTCCGGTTGTTGGTTTCACGGTATAGCTTGGCATAAACCGGGGGGGCCATAAACAAGGCATCACACCAGGTCCAGCGTTCTAGGGTTTTGTTGTCACCATACTCCAGTTTGAATGTACCGTTGGATGGATGGTTGACAATCCATTCCGTACGTGCCAGGGTAGGAGCCAGTATTTCCTCTTTTTTATATTTACGGTATAAGTCAATGAATGATTGGGAAACGGTTATATCGTCTGCATGGTACAACCGCTGATGGGGTTGCCAGCAGTTTCGTCTTCCTATTTTATAGAGCCATTGATAGTAGGTGCTGTCATTGTACTCCTCTTCTGCCAGTTTAGCCCAATCTACCATACCTACATAAAGTGCTCCATTGGTCCAATCCAGGTCGTGGTGTTCGTGGGCAGTGTTAGGATTGGAAATTTGCCAGTCTGCCACTTGCTTCATTTTCTCTTTTACTTCCTTTTTGCTGAATGGCACTTGTGCATGATTGCCATACTGATAAACAGAAAGGCTGCTGCTGTTAATTGTCTGTGTATCTTCATGATTGTTTATTGATAAAATTAAGGGAATTGCCTTTGTTCTCAATGGACGCGGACAATTCCCTTTATGAGAATCTTGAAAACTATCTTTTTACCTTTATTCGTGTTTTATTTTGTCTTTGTGCTGTTAATATCCCTCGTTTTGCGGGAATTCTGCACCCGTATTTGAATCGATTATGCTCTGAGGAATCGGCCATAATGTGTGGTAATCACGCATAACGGGCCCCGATTCTGTATTGTATTTGCGGGTACGCTCCAATAATTTGCCGGTACGGCATAAGGTAAAGCGGCGTGATTCTTCACCTACCAACTCGCGGATACGTTCGTCCAGCAAGAAGTCCATGGTCATTTCACTGTCCGTAATTTCAGGAGCATGCGCGCGACGGCGTACAACATTGATTGCTTCGCGGGCACCTGAAATATCGTTCAACCCCAACCTTGCTTCGCAGAGTAAGAGATAAGTCTCGGACAAACGGAACTTCATGCGGTCACGGTAGGAACCGGTCAAAGAAAGGTTTTCGGAACGGCCATAGAAGAATTTTGTCAGAGCCGGATAAAGACGGAAGGTGGTAAACCATGTTTCGTCTGTAATCGTGGCTTTTTTACCATAAAGGTCGGGCATGTTCTCGTTGTTGTAATACCAGTTACGTTTGATGTTGTATTCGGAATTACGAATGTCTTCTTCATCAAAGAAACCGGTATCTTCTCCAATCCACCATTCATTGGTACCAATTGCGACAAGCCGCGGCCACCCAGTGAGTCTGCCAAAACAAAACCGGTAATTTCGAAGTATTTGGGTTCCCAGGCACGGCGTGTCCAGTCATCGGAATTTGTACCGCCACCAGTAGTGTTATATTCAAACTGCATGACCCAAATGCTTTCCATATTGCCGGATGTGCGATTTTGATTGTTTTCAACGAATAGGTCGGAGAACACATCGCCGTTTGCTTTTGCCTTTTCACCGAAGCGGTCTTCCATCAAGTGGAAATATCCGCTGTTGATGACATTCTCTGCGGCAGTTTCAGCCTTTGCATAATCACCCTGCATCAAGTAAACCTCACTTAGTAAGTGTTCTGCCGCCCATTTGGTCAGCTTGCCGACTTTTACGGCATCAGGGTCAGTAGGCAGGTTCTCGACAGCAAACTGAAGGTCTTCTACCATGTGGGCAATAACCTCTTCCTTCGGTGTACGGGTAAAATCGATTCTGAACTGATCTTGAATCTTGTCTACATAAGGAACGTCTCCATACAGATAAACCAATGTACGGTATGCATAGGCGCGGAAAAAACGTGATTCTGCCTGATAGAGCGCCTTGTCTGTGCTATTATCCCAGTTCGTGTTTATTTCCGAGTATTTCAACATCTCATTGGCTCCTGCAATCAGACTATAAGCCCAGTTCCAGTAGGAGCCTACAATACCGGTATTTGGAGTTAATGTCAAGAAACCGAACGGTTGGATAGAACCGTCTTTGGTACCCATGGTAGCAAGGTCAGTGGCAATCTGCAATGCTTCGTAAGGGCAAGCGGCATTGTGCATGAAGGCACCGTTTTCACCCCAAGTGTTGTATTCAGAGCGTGCTTCGGCATAAAGTCCGGTAGAACCTACTTCGAAACCATAGGAACTTGTATATGTGTTGTCCGGAGCTAGTTCACTTTTCAGTTTCTCATCCAGAAAGTCAGAGCAACCGGTAGCAGACAGAGCTACTAACAGAGCTAGAGTTGCTTTTGATATATAATTTTTCATTGTATATATATTTAAGTAAGTTTAGAATGATAAGTTCAGTCCAAGTACGTAGGAACGTGCAGTCGGGTAAGAGGCAAACCAACTGTTGTCATAGTTCAATACGCTGCGTATGTCACAGAATGTATAAGGATTCTCCACACTGATATTGACTCCCAAACCGCTCAGTCCCAATTTCTTTACAAAATTCTTTTCAAAATTGTATCCTAAAGTGATATTCTTTATTTGGATGTATGTAAAGTCTTTGTAATAGCTGTGTCCGTCGAAGTTGTTATATGCTGGAGAAGCATATTTGGAATTGGTGTGTTCCGGTGTCCAGTAATCGGCATTATGCAGATAGTTGTATAAGTTGTAACTCCAACTTCCGATATTGGCTTCGTTCAACTCACGTGTAACTTTGAAGGTTCCATTCAGTAGGAATGACAAGTAAAAGTTCTTGTAAGTCAATGTATTGCTCATAGACATGAGGAAGCTTGGATTCTTTGAACCGATGATAACTTTGTCATTGGAGTCAATATAACCGTTTCCGTCTGCATCTTTCACTTTGGCAGAACCTGGTTTGGCACCTTTTTGGATCTCTTTTTCTGTACCGTCTGCTGCGGTATAGGTGAATTTGTCACCTTCCTGCCAGATGCCGTCGACGTCATAGTCGTAGTAAACTCGCAAGGGTTTGCCGATGAACCATTTATTGGTGATATCATCTTTTTTGTCACCACGTAGGTCTACAATCTTGTCACGGTTCAGTGAAAAGATGATTCCGGTGCTCCATTCGAAGTCCTTATTACGTATGTTGACGGTGTTCAAGGTAAATTCAACACCTTTATTGCGTGTTTTACCCACATTATCCCAAATGGTTTTATAGCCGTTCATGATAGGAACAGTACGTTTCATCAGCAAGTCTTTTGTGTTGGCGACATACATTTCAATGTTACCGTTGATACGGCCGTTGAAGAATGAATAGTCGATACCGACGTTGAATGTTTGGGTTGTTTCCCACTTTAGATTCGGATTTCCGACACCGTCGTTGGCCAGATAAGCACCGTTGACACCTGCTCCACCGTCACCCCAGATATAGTTTGTGAGGTGCAGACGGTCCAATGTCTGATAGGGGTTGATGGCTTGGTTACCGTTAGAACCATAAGATACGCGGAGCTTCAATTGGTCCAGCCAGTTTTGTGCATTTTCCATAAAACTTTCGGAAGCAATGTTCCATGCAGCAGCCACTGACGGGAAGAATGCATACTTGTTGTTTGCACCGAAGGCAGAATAACCGTCGGAACGTCCGGTCAAAGTCAGCATGTATTTCCCTGCATATGAATAGTTCAAGCGAAGCATATAAGACAACATCGAGGTTTCTGATAAACCGGATCCTACAGTCTTATTTTTCTCACCTGCATTGATGTTATGATAACTGGAATCATCGTTTACAAAACTTTCGGCACTTGACTTGGAAGTCTTTTTCTGAGTTTGTTGTACACTGAACAAACCTGTAGCGTCGAAACGGTGCTTGCCAAATTCACGATTATATTTGAGCAGATTTTCCCAAGTGTAATCCCAGTAGTGTTCATTGTTGATGCTGGCTTTTCCGCTGGCTGTTCTACCGTCTTTGGTGTCACGGCCATAGTATGTGCCGGTAAAGTCGCTACGATAGTTGTAACCAAAGGTTGTACGGGCTGAAAGACCTTTTACCGGCAACAGAATGTCAGCATAGGTGTTGATGAAGAAGTTACGTCTTGTTTGATCTTGATCGGCATTGACATTGGCCATCGGGTTAATAATCAGAGATTGGTCCATAGGTTCTTCATAATACTTGCCGTTTTCATCTTTGTAGATACCATAAGGACTTTGCTTTACAGCATGTTCAATATTCGGGGTTATACCACCGCCATCTCTTTGAATAAATTGGGTCTGTATACCGATAGTCAGCCATTTATTTAATACTTGTGTGACACTCAAATTGATATTGTAACGTTTCATGGCGGAGTTGTAGACTACACCTTCTTGATCCAGATAGGAAACTGCCCCCATATAAGTGGTGCTTTCAGTACCTCCGGAAATGCCTACTTGATGTTCCATGGTAAATGCATTGCGGAAAATATAGTCCTGCCAGTCGTTTGTAACGCCTTTCTTGTAATTTATAAGTTCGCTGGCACTCAGAATATTCTCAGGAGCCAATTGGTCACCGCTCCATCCATCTTTCAGGCGTGCAATGTCTTGTTTAAATGTGATGTATTCGTCTGGAGTCATCACATCAATGGTCTGTTGGGGTTGCGACATTCTGAACTGCCCTTTGTATGTAACTTGGGGTGCACCTTTCTTGCCTTTCTTTGATTGAATCAAGATGACACCATTGGAACCGCGTGAGCCGTAGATAGCTGCTGCGGAAGCATCTTTCAAGACACTAAGGCTTTCGATGATGTTTGGGTCAATATCACTCAAAGAACCGTTGTAAGGAATACCGTCCAATACGATGAGCGGTGCATTGTCAGCACTTAATGAGTTTTCACCACGTACACGGAGGGTTTGGTCTGCACCCGGTTTCGCATCACCAGTAGTTACGCTTAAGCCCGGGATTTGTCCTGCAAGACGGTCCATCAAGTTACTGCTATTTATCATGTTCAGCTTCTTCTGGTCTACTGATACCAGACCTCCGGTCAGGTCGGACTTACGCTGTGTACCATAGCCGATTACCACGACTTCTGCCAGTGTTTTACTGTCTTCCACTAACTTTACGGTACTGTTTCTACCAGCTTTTACAGTCTGTGTTACATAACCGATATAGGAGATTTTGAGATTACTCCCTGCCGGTGCGTTGATTGTGTATTTTCCGTCAAGATCTGTAATGACACCAGTACTGGTTCCTTCCACCATGACATTTGCTCCGATAATCGGTTCACCACTTTCGTCAATTACTGTACCAGAGATGTTCTGTGGTTGTCCGGATATTGCCTTGTTATTCTTTCCGGTATATAAAATAATGTGTGTTGCGTCGATTTCAAATTTAACATTGGTCCCTTTCAATAAGGCTGCTATTGTCTTATTAATAGTTTCATTCTTAACATTCAAGCTGACTTTCTGTTTGATGTCTATTTGCTGCGATTCATAGAAGAAAGTGTATCCACTTTGCTTTTCCACTTTTGGCATAGCCTCTGATAATGGGATATTTGTGAACTTCAGTGTGATCAGTTTCTCTTTCTTTTGTGCAGAAACCGGGGCACATAGAAGTACCAGTATAAGAATGATGAGTTGTTTTCTTATATCCATAATTGTCTTAAATTTAAAGATTAATGTAGGTGTTTACTTTTCGTTAATTATTAAATAATGTGCATTTCTCATTTGTTTGTTTGGCATAAGTTTTTAATTTTGTTACTGTTTCATTTTACTTTTTGTTTTGTGTCTGCAAACGAAATTGTCAACTCATTCTCTTCGTTAAAGGTATATTTCATAGGTTGGATGCGTGCCATGATGCGGAGTATTTCGTCCAGCGGTTCGCTACGCAACGTAAACGTATAGAAATATTTATTGGATAATGTAGGATCCACGTCTATCTTTATCCGATACCATTTAGAAAGCAGTTTGCAAATGTCTCCCAATGAACGGTTTCTGAATACGAGTTGTGTATTTGCCCACGAAGAGGCAAAATGTACATCATCTTTTTCTACCTTAAGTGTAAGGGTTTTCCGATTAAAAGTAGCTGTTTCGCCCGGTTTGAGGAAACGGTTCTCTGTCTCGGTTTCCAAAGAGACGGACCCTTCTACCAAACTCACCAATGTATTTTCCGAACCGGGGAATGCATCGACATTGAATTTGGTTCCGTGAACTACGATACGCATACCTTCTGTCTGCACAATAAAAGGTTTGTCAGCATCGTGTGCTACATCGAAGTAAGCTTCACCAGTTACATTTACGATACGCTCATCCTTATTCATTTGTGATCCGTATTGCAAAGAGGTCTCTGTATGCATCCATACTTCGCTTCCGTCAGGAAGGAGAACCTTAGACTTACCCGACAAATTAGAGTATAACTGCGGCATGGCTTCAGGCTGTCCGTTAAGGAATCCTATGTAGAATGAGCAACCGATGGCAACAGCTATACATGCAGCTACTGCGTAGCGGTATATCCGTTTCAGTTCGAAGCGTTTCTTTGCAGGTTTTTCAGTCTGCTTAGGCTCGCTGGCGTGCATACGGTTGACAAGTTCATTCCAATAATATTCGGTATTGGGCGTGTAGTTTTCTACATTTGCCTGAATTTTTTCCCATAACAGTTGCAATTCCTTGAATAACGCTTCGTTGTTACTGCTGCGTAACCAAGTCTCCAATTGCCGCTCTTCGTCTGCGGAAATTTCCTGTTTCAACTTAGGAATGATTAAATTCCAAGGAACACTTTTTTCATGATCATGATGTTTTTATAGGCCTTCACTTATATGACACATCACTTGGGTTTAACCCTTATTCCAATTCCAATTATTTTTTTAATAAATTTCGAGGAACAAATAATATTAGTATCTTTGCCGCTCAAGAAGCCCTTATCTAATATAACTTCGATATGCCTGCAGAAGATGATATCCTATTGTTACAGTTAATCAAACAAGATGACGAGAAGGCTTTCAAGCACCTTTTCGATACTTATTTTGTTTCACTCTGCCGCTTCATGTCCCTTTATCTGAGAGACAAGCAGGAGATAGAAGAACTGGCCCTTTCCATCTTTATGAATTTGTGGGAGGGTAGGGCCGACTTGACTCTTAAAATCTCATTCAAGGCTTATCTTTTCCAGTCTGCACGCAATCGTTGCCTGAATGCTTTACGCGATGAAAAGGATACGGTTCCCATCGAGGGAGGAGAAGAATATGGATATGCTCTTGCGGCTGATACTTCGGTGGAGATGGAAGAACTGAACCGATTGATTGAAGAAGCTGTTTGTTCCCTTCCGGACAAATGTGGGCAGGTTTATCGCAAAAGTAGGGAGGAAGGGAAGACTAATCAAGAAATTGCCGGGGAAATGGGGATTTCTGTCAAGACGGTGGAGGCCCAAATAACCAAAGCCTTGAAGCATATCAAGAAATTTTTAGGAGAACAGTATACTTATTTGTTCTAAAATAGAAATTGCAGGCCATCTGTCTTTTAGAAGGATGAAAGGAGGATGGCCTGCAATATAAAAAGAAGATTAATCTATAACCGTGAATTTTACTTTCTGGTCTTTCACTATTACATAATATTCTCCATTTTCAAGGAAATGTTCACCATTGGCATTTACAAAACCAAGATCACGCATCGGGTCTATTTCAAAGCGGAATATATGTGTTTCACCTGCTTTAATTAGTTGCTTTTCGAAGTGCTTCAATTCTTTGCATGGACGGGTAATCGTGCTAAATGGGTCTGAGATAAACCAATGCACCACTTCTGCACCGTCACGTTTGCCTACATTGGTGACTGGGATTTCCATTACCAACTTTTCACCGCGTCTGATGGTTTCTTTGGGCAAGTTGATATTACCATAATTAAAGGTGGTATAACTCAAGCCGTATCCGAATTCATACAGTGGGGAAGAGGAGATGTCTTGATATTTGCCACTTTGTGGACGGGCTGTTTTGCGCTGATTGTAATAGATTGGAATCTGTCCGGTGGAACGTGGAAAAGTAATGGAAAGCTTGCCCGAAGGATTTACCCGGCCGGACAAGACACCTGCCAATGGTTTACCGCCAGGTACTCCCGGTTGCCACATTTCAACGATGGCGTCACAGAGAGGTTCCACTTTAGAGAGTCCCAAAGGACGTCCGTTAGCCAGTACCAGAACAATCGGTTTGCCTGCTTTCTTCATTTCAGCAATGAATTCCTCTTGAATGGCAGGCAGTTCTATGATGGAACGCGATGCGTTTTCGCCACTCCACTTTTTCTTTTCACCCATGCAGAGTAGAATGACATCTGCTTTCCGGGCTACAGCCAGTGCCTCACTGAATTTGGAAGTGTCGTTACCGTCGAAACCACAACCCTCGGTATAAATCAGTTCAGCCTTGCCTGCAAATTCTGCATCCAGCGCCTTTTTGATGGGGAGGACATCTTCTGCATGTCCATGTCCATACCATGACCCCAGGAGCTCGGCACTGTTTTGTACCAGAGGCCCCATGACGGCGATAGTTGGCTTGTTCCCGTTTGCCAGAGGGAGTACCTTGTTTTCATTCTTCAGTAGAACAATGGTCTCCTCTGCCAGTTTCTCTGCAATAGCCAGGCTTTGTGGAAGGAGGAAGCGCTCTTTTTCTGTAGATGTCGGGGTGTAGGGATTGTCAAAAAGTCCAAGGCGGAATTTGATACGGAGCACGCGTTTCACTGCATCGTCCACCAATTGCATGCTTATTTTACCTTCTTCCACCAGCTTTGCCATATGCTTGTCATAGCAATGCCCCATCATGTCCATTTCCAGGCCGGCGTTGAAAGCCAGACGGGCAGCTTCTTTGCGGTCGGCAGCATGGCCTTGGTCAATAAGTTGCGGTACTGCAGACCAGTCTGAAACAACAAAGCCGTCGTGTTTCCAACGGTTCTTCAGAATTTCTGTCATCGTGTAATGGTTGGCGCTTCCGGGAGTACCGCTGATGTCATTGAATGAACTCATTAAAGTAGCGGCACCGGCTTTTACGCCAGCTTCATAGGGAGGAATATAGGTGTCCCACAGAGTCTGATTGGAGATTTCCGTATAAACATAGTCACGTCCTGCTTCAGAAGCGCCGTATCCGATATAATGTTTAAGGCAGGCGGCTACTCGCTTGCTGTCGGACATGTCTTCACCTTGGTATCCTTTGATAGATGCGACACCGAATACAGCATTGGTATAAGGGTCTTCGCCATAGCCCTCTGCAACGCGTCCCCAGCGTCCGTCTCTTGCCACGTCAATCATAGGGGAAAAAGTCCAGTCTACCCCGGACATGCGTGCTTCCTGGGCGGCAACGGCACATGCTTGTTCTACCAATTGGGGATTCCAAGAACATGCTTGTCCCAAAGAGATGGGATAAATGGTACGGAACCCGTGGATGACGTCGTATCCGAAAAGGATGGGGATACCCAGACGTGATTCTTCCATTGCTTTTCTCTGAGCCTCGTTACGCAGATTGGCATCTTCATCAAAATAAATGAGGGAGCCTAATGTGGCAGGAATTTTTTTTACTTCCTCACCACGATTGTTCTCGTTGTTATTCCGCCCCAAAGTGTACTGGTTGAGTTGTTGTACCTTTTCTTCCAGTGTCATTCTGCTGACCAGGTCATTCACACGCTCCTCAATGGGAGCTTTGGCATCTTTGTAGATGGGTTGCTTTTTGTTTGCAGCCATTGCTCCGGCCAGGCAACCACTTAAAAGGAGGCAACTGATAAATGTTAGTTTCTTCATGATATATATAATTATGCTATTCTCATTAAATAAGACACGTTTTTCGGAATCTGCTCCTACACAAAGGTCGTTTTTTTAAGGAATATAAACAAGTACATGCAAGGGCTTATTTGAAAATAGGCTTATCGGTTAGTGTCATGGAAGCTTGTTCGTTATTTTTTAGTTCAAATACCACTATTTCATTATTACCTGCTATCAGAGCACCAGCAGGTATCTCCAGGGTCTTTTCTGTATTTTCTTCCCAGTAGGCACCCAAGTATTGCCCGTTTATCCAGACTTCTCCCATTCCCCAGCCAGACACGTCAAGAAAGGTCTCTTGTGCCGGATTGCTTACTGTGACACCACCTTTACGGAAGCAAGGGATGGAGGAGGTACCTTCTTTGAAAGTTATTCCGGCCACATCGCATTCCTTAATTTCCAATGGGGTCATCTTCCAGCCTTCTAAATCTGTCTTTCCCAATGTTATGCTGCCGTAGATACCTTTTGAATTGTCCAGAATTTCAGGACCATAGGTAATACGTCCGATATTTTCAGTATAGATACTAAGTTTGTGTATACCTATCGGTAGATTGGTTTTCAAGCTTTTACTGCTATCTTTTAAATATCCTTGCAGTTTGCCGTCTGCATAGACCACAGCATAATCCCGTACGTTTTCAATAGTTAGTGTGGGATTCTCCTCTTCCACATCAACGGTTGTCTCATAGAGGGCATAGCCAAAATCCATATCCAGCTCATTCATGGGCAGTAAGGCATCATCTTCTACAGTTTCTCCATAAACTTGTTCCAATGGAGCTGTTTGTGACATTTTTATCTCTTGTGCTGCTGCCGGTCCGACCGGCAGCAACAAAAGAGCCCAAAGCAAGAATAATTTCATCATATTTCCTTTATTTATTTCTTTAAGAATGATTCAATGTAGGACTCGTCAACGGTAATTTGTGGAGCGAATTTGTCACTCTTTACGTAGCGGTCAATGCTTTCCAGCAATTGCTGGGTGGCAGGACGTTCGTTGATGTTTTTCTGGGTATCTACGGCCAGTACCAGTAGACTGCCTTTCTTCACTTTTGCTTCGAAACCAATACCGAGCTTTTCATTATTGTCGTAATGGTCTATTACTTGTATGAAAGGCCGCAGTGCTGCCGGAGCATCTTTCATCTCAATAACCTTGGCATTTTCCAGAATGTCCCACCACTGCCAGTCAGTATGGTAGGAAGTTATGAAATGCTCGAATATAGGCTGGTCGTCATGAATCAGACAGCCAATGGTCATAGGAGGCCATTTGAACATTATCGGATTCCAAAAGTGATTGTGGAACACGGATTTACGACCTTTTACTTTGGAAGGTTTGGGGCAGAGTACCACTTTCTTGCCATCGGCAAGGTGTTGTTTTGCTTTTTCATCGAATACTGTGGTGTAGAGCACTTCACTAGTGGACTGCATTAAGTTGCTATGACGGGGATATACCCAGATATCCCAGCTGTTTTTTACGTGTGCAACAGAAAGATGGACCGTCAGCTTCTGTGGTTCAGTGATATTGTTCAATGCATAACTGAAACTGCCAAGTGGAAATACCCCGTTCTTTCCGACAGTTTGTGTTTTCAGTTTTCCGCTCTTAAGGGTTTTACCGTTGCTGTCGGTGATACTCCAATTGATTTTTGCGTTTTTCAATAGGGTAGGTCCATAATTGTATATTTCCGCTTTTCCTTCAAATACCTCATCATTGTAAAGTGCGCGTTTGTCGAAACGGAGCAATGCAACAGTCGGTGCACAGAACTCGCGCCACTTTTCCGGTGTGATGAGCCCTTTGGTATTCCAGAAAGGATCGAGAATGCCTACCGGTGCATATCCTTGTCCGGTAAAATCATTCAGAGACAGTAATTGGAAACCGCCTTTCAGATAAGTGCGCAACTGGGCTTCTATGACATCCTTGTACTCTATGGCGGTCAAGGCTCCAGAAGCACGGAAGAAGTCATGTGCTTGGTCGAGCATGTGGTTTTTGTCCAGCAGTTCACGGAATATCTCGAAATTACGCGCTTGTACGGGGCCGGTGAAGTTCTTTATTTCCTCGAAATTGGGATAGATGCACCGCTGTCCGGATTCATGCGAGATGATGGGCAGGCCTACTCCCAGTTCCTTGTTTTTGTCCCAGTTTGTATAAGGACGTCCTTCGTAGATGGCCATGTGTCCTTTGGTAGTCTGATGGGTAATGTAGAACTGGTCTGATTTGACACGTGTGCGGGCTGTGGAACCGCTGTATAGACGGCGGTTATCCAACTGGCGGGCCGTGGCGGTAAGCTCTTCTATGAAACTGAAATCGCCGGTAATTTCGTTTCCGTTACAGTAGAGAATGAAGGAAGGGTGATTCCCATATTCTTTCAAGATACCCCGCAGCTCGCGACGGAAGAAATTCCAGCGCTTCTCATCGGGTTGGGCATCTTTACCCCACATCGGCATTTCCACCTCCAGATAGACACCCAGCTTGTCTGCCATACGGAACGCAGCGGCAGGAGGACACCAGGAGTGGAAGCGCATATGGTTCATACCATATTCTTTTAGGATACGGAGTACACGTTCCCAAGAGGCATCGTCCACGGGAGCATAGCCGGTCTTGGGGAACACTGCGTTTTCAACGGTACCGCGCAGGTGTATGGGTTCGCCATTAAGGATGATATGGTCCTCACCAGCCTCTACTTCGCGCATACCGAAAGTTGTGCTTTTCTCATGCGCATAGGATTGGCCCTCTACACTGGAAGTCAACTTACAGTCCAACGTATAAAGATTGGGATGGAACTCATTCCACAAATGGATATCCTTACCCAAAAACATTTCTTCCTCGATATAAGTAATGGAATCGGTCACTGTTACTGGTACTTCCTTTTGTAGTCTATAGTCCTTTCCTGTCACGTGGAAGGATATTTTGCCGCTGGCGGTATGTTCTGTACAGTTGCGGACAGTCATTTTGACTTTGATGCTTTTGTTCTTGATGTCCGGATAGACCTGCATGTCATCTACATAGACTGGGTCTACAGCTACCAGCTTAATTTCGCCCAATACTCCGTTCCAGTTTATTTGGGTAAATTCGGAGTGGGCATGGTCCCATTTATGGGTATCGTACTGGTAGCGGTTGTCTATACAGAAAGTTATCAGTTCTTTTTTGCCTGGATGTAGCCATTGGGTCAGTTCGTGGTTGTGGGGAATACTGATGTAGTCTATTTTACTCACTTCTTCTTTGCCTACATATACCGAACTGAGCCAGTGTGTACGTTCAAAATAGAGGAAAATGCGTTTGCCTTTCCATGCCACAGGAATTTCTATTTCTCGCTGGTACCATGCGGGGCCCATATATTCGTAGACACGGGTCAGCCTATCCAGGTGGCGGTAAGGAGATTTGTAGCCTATTTTATAGTCATCTGTAATTCCCGGCAGAACGATGCTTTCCTGCAGGCGATGGCAGTAACGTACGTCCAGTGAACCTCTCCGGAAGTCCATGACATCTGTCTGGAATGCCCATTCACCAGACAAGTCCATTTCATTCTTTTCTTGGGCATGCCCGCTCCAGACCATAGAGGTCAGGAGGAGGGCAGCCATGTAGTGTTTTATTTTGTGCTTCATTGTTCTGTTTTCTTTTGGTTATAGTAATCACGCATGATGTACCATGCTTTTTTGCGTTGTCCCTGGTCGGAAACCAGTCCTTTACGGTTCCATTCCCCTCCCTGGTGTGGATGGAAACGGAAGGGAGAACGGAAATCAAAAAGAATCCACGGCGATGTTCCGCGCAGGTTGGGGATATGCTTGAACATTTCCAGATTGTCCTTGTAGAGTTGTGCCTGATAATCCTCACTCCAAGAACTCTTGACTTCCGCGTCGCCATGTTTGCCATAGAGCGCTTCGCCTCCGAACTCGGAAATGAAAAGAGGTTTGCCGGGAGCTACATTCCAGACAGCCTGGTCCGGAGCCAGTGGCCAGTCATGATACCATCCCATATATTTGTTGATGGCTACCATGTCCAGGATGTTGATAATGGAGTCATTCATCTCAAAGTTCCGGCTTTCGCGGTTGAAGCGTACCAAATCGAAGGCGGCCGTAATCAGACGGGTTGAGTCGATGTCCAGGCAACATTGTTTCATGTGTTTCAGAAATTCATTGCGCGGGGCGGAAGTGGCTGTTTCATTGGCAATCCCCCAAAAGGCAACGGAACAACGGTTTTTGTCGCGCATCACCATCTCTTTAATCATTCTGCCTGCTTTCTCACGGGTAGCGGTATTTTTGAAGTCAATCCCTTGCCAGATAGGTATCTCTTCCCATAAAAGAAATCCCATTCTTTCTGCTAGGCGGACAGTATATTCATTTTGTGGATAATGTGCCAGACGAATCATGTTGGCACCCAGCTCTTTGGCTTCGGCCAACAGCATTGTTGCGTCCGCTTCAGAGAAGGCACGCCCGCGGCGTTGCGGAATTTCCTCGTGGAAGCTGATACTGCGCAGGAAGATGGGCTGGTCGTTCAGATAGATATCTTCGCCTTTTACATAAAGGTTACGGAAACCAATTTGCTCGTTGAGCCGGTCACTTTCCGAAGTGATGGTTACATCATACAGCTTTGGAGCATCCGGTGACCAACGTTGCAGTTTTTTGGTTTTGATAGTGGCCTGGGCAATTCCGTTGGCATCGGTAGTCATGTTCTGTCTGATGCCCAATTCGGGGATGGCGACTTGTACGTTGATGCCAGGCTTTGCTTCGGATAAGGTTACTTTGGCACGAATCAGGTTGGATTGTACCTTGTCCAACTGGATGAAATGGTCTTTGATGTAGCTTTGTGGAACGCTTACCAACATTACATCGCGTGTGATGCCGCCGTAATTCCACCAGTCAAAGGACATGGCAGGGATGGCATCCGTGGTGCGGGTATTGTTGACTTTCACCACCAGGAAGTTGTCCTTTTGCTTTACCTTATCTGTGATTTCCACCTGGAAGGGAGTGAATCCGCCTTCATGACTGGCTATTTTCTCCCCGTTCAGATATATTTTGCTACGGTAACTTACCGCACCGAAATAGAGAAACAAACGTTTGCCGTCAGTCTTTGGGGTATCGAAAGAGCGTCCGTACCATACTGTTCCTTCATAAAATTTCAACTCGGGCATTTGTGAATTGAAATCGGCAGGTACATTCAGGACCAAACCTCCGTCGAAAGAGTATTCATAAAATTGCTTGTTGTCTTGAGGTTTTCTGTTTTTGTACACCTGCATCCTTTCTCCTTGGTCATAAAGGTCTACAATGGCTCCCCACTTCCCATTCAGTAGCTGGTAATCGCGTCCGTAAACATTGGACAATAAGTCTTGTGCTTGTGACTTGCCTCCCAGTACAGACACTGCGAGCAAACAAGTAATCATTAATCTTTTAATTTTCATAAATCGTATGTATCAGTTAACGTTTAAAAAGCCTATGAATTATTCTTTGTATATTTTCAATGCGCATCCGCCTCCTTGTGCCATTTTGACGGTCAGTTTACGGGATGCAGGAATGTCTGTGACGGTCTTTTGGTAGTCGGAAGCCAGGCGGTTGGCATTCACTCCGTCATGAAACATTTCCGCTTTCCATCTGCCTGCACCGAGGAAAGAAAGGTCCAGTGTCAGAGTACGTGCATCCCAATTGGTTAGGGAGCCGACATACCAGACATCTCCTTTCCTGCGCGCCATTGTAATGTATTTTCCAATTTCTCCGTTCATGGCTATTGTTTGTTCCCAAACGGTAGGGATGGTAGCGATGAATTCCGTGCATTCTTCTTCACGGTCGTAATTGGTGGGACTGTCGCACAACATGTTCAATGGTGATTCAAATACTACATATTCAGCTAATTGGCGGCAACGGGTTCCCTGGCTCATTGGGGTATCCATTGAGGAGTGGTAACACCGTTTGTTGGCATTGTGCATGGCGCCTTGTGTATAGTCTACCGGTCCGGCCAGCATACGGATAAATGGCATGGTGACATCGTAGGTTACCTGGTCGGTATGGATGTCACTCCACTTCATCTGTTCCAGCCCGTGAACGGCTTCATAGTTGATGACATTGGGATAAGTGCGGTTCAGCCCGGTAGGTTTGTACGTGCCGTGAAAGTCTACCATCAACTTATATTTAGCGGCAGTTTCGGCAGCCCGGTAGTGGAAGTCTACCATTTCCTGGTCATCCCTATCCATAAAGTCAATCTTGAATCCTTTGATGCCCATTTCGGAATAGTGCTTGCATACATGTTCCATGTCGCGGGCAAAGGCATGGTAACCTGCCCAAAGGATGAGTCCTACATTCTTTTGCCTGGCATAGGCCGTGAGCTTTTTTAAATCAATTTCCGGTACAATTTGGAAAAGGTCAGCCTTGAGGTTGACAGCCCAGCCTTCATCCAGAATCACATACTCGATGCCATGCCGGGAGGCGAAGTCGATATAGTGCATGTATGTTTCATTGTTTATTCCAGCTTCGAAATCCACGCCTTTGATTCCCCAATGGTTCCACCATTCCCAGGCCACTTTGCCCGGACGTATCCATGAGATGTCTTTCATGCGTGATGGAGCAGCCAGCTTATAAACCATATCGTTATCTGCCAGCTCCTTGTCATTTCTTGCCACAACAATGATGCGCCAGGGTAGTTTGGCTTTCGGCTGGCAGGAAGCAATGTCGTTTTCACGCTCTGTGACTAATATTTGCAGTTGGTTATGCCCGCCTTGTTTTTTGTTTTGGGGACGGCGGCAAAAGCGGAAGTGAGTGCTGTTCCCCCGTTTCTGTTGATGAGGAACATGCCCGGATAGCTCTCCACGTCGGATTCGGCAATACAAAGTTTACGGCCGTTTTCCTGCTCTATTACTACGGGGGTAAACATCAGTCTTTGGGGGTTCAGTCCGGATAGCTCTATATGTGTATAGGTGTTTTCAAAAGAGTTGGAGAACTGGGCTTCTATCGGTTGTTTATCGCCATCTTTTACATAAGGAACAATCGATTTGTAGTCCTTGTTGAAGTTGAAGGCGGCTTCTTCGTTTGTAACTTTGAACGGTCTGTTTCCGGTCGCTGCGAACCGGTATGCCATTCCTTCATTGTACATTCTGAAAATGAGGTTGAAATGTTCCCGGAAACTTAACGTCATTTCATTATAGACATCCTTTACTTCACTGCGTTTGTAGAAAGGAGAGGGAATCACCTCATTTGCCTGGCGATGACTGACTCTCTTAAGATGGGAGCCGTTACCCCAGACTGTCCCATTATCCAGATGTACTGATAAGGGAGAGGGGGCTACCAATGTATGCCCTTCTTCCGTCAGCTCGTAAGTAATCCGGTCACCTATATATAAGGTAACCTCTAACTTGCCGTCCGGTGAGTTTAGGCGATATTCTTTTTGTCCGAACATGTTCGGGATGATGAAAAGCAATGTTGTGAGTAAGAAAAGTGTTCTCATGTCGTTATTTATTTTAGCGTTTGTTTTTAATTTCATACTTGTAGACAACATAGTCATTGATTGATGGCAGAGAGATTTCCAGCCTTCCTTTCTTTCCGGTTACTGCTGTCATAGCTTTGCCGTGTCCCATCAGTGGGATACATCTTACTGTGACACCTTCTGGCAGCCAGGTATCGACTTCTGTAGTCCCTTCTGGATGATTTTCACGGTACACAATCAAGTATCCTCTATCTTTCTTTAGAGACTGGAAGCCGGTCCAAGAGCGTCCCGATGGTTCATCTCCTATGGGTAGGATAGTGCCGGAATGCATGTCATGCTGAAATTTCTTGTAGGCTTCTGTATGTTCTCGTAATGTAAATGCTTCCTCGGGTAGATTGGTACCTTCCATCCAGGCAAGCGGCTGTCCTGCTAAAGTCGTAGCAAACAGATATTCAAATGAATAGTTTTCCGGAGCGAAGACTTCTCCTTTATATTTATCCGTATTTCTCCATTTGTTCAGGAACTCTATTTGCAGCTTTTCTGCCGGAACATATTTGGAAAGCATCCAGAGGTTACGCAAAGTCCAGTAAGGATAGTAGTTCTGCCAGTCGGTATAACGGTTTTCCAGAAAGATATTTCCATATTCATTGAACATGTGGTAGCCTCCGCGGCGGCTGGCTGTCGCATCAAGGTTGAAAATCACTTCCTCGTCCGTCTCTTCCAGCACTTTGTTGAATAAGCGGTGCAGGTTTGTTTCGGCTTCTTTACTGGGAATGGTGAGCCCGTCTATCTTGAATATTTTGATGCCGTATTCGCGATAGAGGCTGATGAGTGCTTGCGCATCTTTCTGCCAATCGGCAAAATCATTTTGTATGCTGGGATTGAACCAAAGACCGATTTCAATACCTAATTCCTTGCCACGCTTTACGATGGGATGCAAACCACGTGGATACTTTTGCGGATCGGGTTTCCAGTAGTCTTTATTGTCCCAAATGTTCTTGAATGAACCGCGGGCTACAACTGAATTAGGACTTTTACCTATTTGCCAGCCATCATCAATCTGGAAATGGGTGATTCCCAGACGGGCGGCGCGTTCCAGTTCTTTCAAACAGAAGGATTCGTTTACTTTTGAGTCCTGGCTACGGTCTCCCCAGGTGTTCATCATAATCATCTCGTCGCGGTCGGCCCGGTAAGTACGTATATTCTTCTGATATGAACGAAGCGCTTGTAGGCGGCTCAGTTCATCTTCTCCGTATATTCCCAATACACATCCGTATGTTTTGGTCCAACGGTCGGGAGTCACGTCTTTCTCGGTAATGCCCAGACCGGTTACTGTAAACTTTCCGAAATCAGTCAGAAAATCCTTTCCTTGATAGGCTAATTGTACCGAAGAGCAGGGAGCCTCTTTTAAAAAGAAGATGCCACAGTTGTCCTCGCCATTAAAGGCAAACAGCAGATTGCCGCGATATCCCAGTTTGCGGTAGGAAATAATCTCTTTCTCGAAAACCAGGTTGTTGTGCCAGTCGGTCACATCGGAAAATTCCACGCTGCGAGCGTGCCAATGTTGTCCTTGGAAATGGAACTGGTCTAGTACAGCGGTTACTTCTTTAGATTTCATGTCTTCGGCGAATTCAATATTCTTCCGGTCGGCTGCACTAACTTCTCTGCCTCCGAAAATACTGTTTACTGTTCCTCTTAAATAGGTGTCGCAGGCTATGGCTGGACAATCATCATAAATACGATATACCCGTTTTATATCTAGCTTCTCCAGGCTGAAAGAAACTTCTACTTTCAGATAAGCGGGAAATATTTTAGTCTCTTTTACGGGAACTACTTTGAGTGAACCGTTTGATGGTTGCGGCAAATTTTTCGTTACTCTGAAATCTGGAGTAAGGCTGTGGTTCTTCCATGATTTTCCATTACTCTTGTCGGTCAGGCGGTAAGTTATGATATTTCCCCCGTTCCACAAAAAGGTACGTTCGACCAAATTGTTTCCGATGGTTAAAGTGTCATTTCTCAGAGGCCGTAGCAGGTATCTTGTGCGTGTAACGAATATCCTCCGAAAAGGACAAATAATAATGTTAGAATATTTTTCATGATATGCGTGTTTTATTAATACTTAAATTGTAGTATCAACGTGTTTCTTACTTCTTGTTTTTTTCAATGACAAATATACGAGGCTTTTTTAATAATTTTTGTTCATTGAACTTCTGATTATCGGGAATCCCTTCTTTTTTTCCTACTCCCTCTTTCATCAGTGCTTTCAATTCCGGTAGGTGTTTCTGATATACTCCTCTCGGAGTGGTGTTGTACTTTTTACATAAGGAAGCTGCCATCCCGACAACTTCGCCCATCATTCCGGTGGTACGCATTACGCGGACAGTGCCCAGTGCCACATGGGTAACACTGATATTGCGGCCCGCCATAAAAAGATTCTCGATATTTCTGGAATATAGGCAGCGATAGGGCACTGCATAAGGATATATATGGATGTGTTTGGTTGCTGCTTTGAAAGGCGCATCAGGAAAGTGTGATGCATTGAGCGAATCCGGGAAATGCAGGTCGATGCTCCAGGTTGTGACGAAGGAGGCATCTTCGTGATAGACATTTTTATCTATATCATCTTGCTTTAGAATATAATCGCCCAACAATCGGCGTGACTCGCGTTTTCCGGCAATATAGGCTACCCAGTCCAATGCGCGGTTCTTATATTTCTTGTTGTCCTTTAATTCATTTTTCAGAAAACTCCAATTAGAATAGATGACCATTAAGCCATAATCACGTATACGTTCGAAGTCGTCGATTTGATTGAAGTTCATGCCGGTTTCCCATTTCCATTCACCCATCGTCACTTTTTCGCAATTTTTTTCATTGAATTGCAGACCGTACGAGAAAATAGGGAAACGGGTAGGTTTACCTTTGTCTGCAGAGTACCATTGTACGGATGAACCCATTGTCATTTTGTCCGGTTGAATCGGTGCCAGCTCTTCTCCGTATTCGGCACGGGATTCGCGTCCCATGTTGTAGTCTGCACCGGCCAGATACCCGATGGTGCCGTCTCCGGTACAGTCGGAGAACAATGGTGCTTTCAGTTCCACTTCTTTTCCATTCTCTATATGCTTGATGATGACAGATTCTATTCTGTTGCCATCGGGCTTTACAGATATGGCCCGGTAGTTGGCATAAAGGGTGATATTCTTTTCATTGGCGATAAAAAGCTCCTTCTTTTCATCTTCATAGTTTGCGGCAGGTTTGGCATTTCCTTCTTTAGAATGTCCGAATTCTCTTATCATACGTCCCAGTCCGGAATTGGGGCCTACTCCGATATTGCCCCCTAAGTGAACCCTGACTTCAGAGCTATTATTGCCGCCAAGTACTGGGCGGTCGTTGATTAATGCCACTTTGCATCCCAATCTGGAAGCGGTTGCGGCTGCACACATACCGGCTATACCGCCACCAGTTACAATCACATCATAGGAGTATTGCTCCGGTTCGGCTGGAATATCCAGCATCTTTTTACGGAAATCTGTCAGTTGTGTGGCCTGAGCGGGAGGGAGCTGCCCTTTTTCCGTAGTAAAATAAATGGCATCGCAACGGCCATTAAAACCGGTCAAATCTTTTAATGTCAGACTAGAGCTTCCTGCTTTTACAGAGACTGTTCCGGCAGGTTGCCACATCCATTGTTTGCCCTCGTCCCCTAAAACCACTGGCAACTTTTTATTGTCGACGGCTAAAGTGAATTTTCCCGGTCCTTTACCATCATACCAGGGAGAAGTCCAGTTGTAGGTGCGTACAAATACATAATATGTACCGTCTTCAGGAAAAGAAATGGTAGTGGAGGCATCCTCAACCGGGACTCCCATTCCATGAGCCATCAGATAAGGTGAACCCATGAGGTCCATGAATTGCTGGTCTACTACCCATCCCCCCTTTCTGTCAAAGCTTTCTGCTTCCACCAATAACTTGCTGGGTACTTGTTTCCTATTGCCTGAGGGCTTGTTGGCTTGTTGAAATAGTAGAACCTGCTTGTTGGGTTTTATTTCGAAAGTAATTTTGGTCCCTTTGAACAATTCCTTTAGGGTGGCTTCAAGTGGGGCATTGGATACCAGCAAATCTTTTCGGGTATCAAGATTGGGCAGTTTGTCGGTATAGAATACATTGTAGCCGCTAGTCTTTTCAATTTGAGGTATAATCTGCTTGATAGTCTGCTGGTTTATAGATAAACTGATTTGGGCAAAGCTATTTCCCCAGAAGAACAGCACTCCCAGTAATATTGAAAATCGCGTAATTATTTTATTTTGTCTCATGTCTTATCATATCAGGTTAATTACTTTTTTACTTTAAGGAAGGTACGACAAAGGCTAACCCTAATTAAGCTATTAGAGTATATTAAAACTATATTCTCGAATGTTTAAATTTTATTGTCGCTGCCAGAAGTAGGTCATTGTGTCTGAGGTAAAAATCCTATAAAATCTATTCCATATACTTTTTGTTTTAGTTAATATAAAGGGCTATTTTACACTACTAATATATTATAATCGTATTGTCAGATTCTATCTTGTAATTAATGCCGCCAGCTTGGCTGATGTATTCCAATACATTGTTTAAACTGCCGTTTTTAATGATGCCATGATAAGTATATTGTTTGGCTTTCTCGTTTTTGAATATAAATTTGCAATTATACATTCGTGTAAGCATGGTACAAATTTCTTCAAAAGATTCACCGTAGAACGCTAGTTCATTGCTTCTCCATAGCAAATAACTTGCATTAGGATGAAGCTCGCTTTTTTCGAACTGTCCATTGGTCAGGTTGCAAACGAGCCTTTCGTTTGGCTTCATATATGCCTCGTGTCTGCCGTCGTCTACTTTAACCTTTCCACTTATCAGGCTTACAGCTACTGATTTATCGTCTTTATGTGCACGTATATTGAAGCTTGTACCTAACGCTTGTACATTGATGCCATTTGCTTTCACGATGAAAGGCTTTTCCTTGTCCTTTGCAACTTCAAAATAGGCCTCTCCTTCCAGGGAGACCATACGTGTTTTCTTGTTGTAAGTGTTGTCATATACAATTCTTGAATCAGAATTGATGTAGACCTTTGTGCCGTCAGCCAAAATGATGTCGGCCTTCTGCCCGTTGGATACGGACATGGTGACTTCTGTATTGGCGTCATCGGCCGGTCGTTTGACTCCTGCATAATAGGCTCCGCTTCCCACTGCCAATATGATGCAGGCAACTGCAGCATAGCGCCCAATCTGACGCAGGAAACGGTTCCTTGTTTTCAGGACCTTCGTTTCCGTGGTGGAACTTGCGTCTATCTGGCTTAAAAGTTCGGTGAACATTTCATTTTGTACGGCTTTGTCCATCGTGTCCGGAGCCAGTGCCCAGCATTGCTGATAGTATGCGGAAAATTTCTGTTGAAAATCCGGTCGCTTAATCCATGATTTCAACTGTACATCTTCTTCAGGGCTGGTCAGTCCTCGAAAGAAACGATCCAAAAGTTCAATATGACTGTCTTTTTTATCCATGTTCTGTAGTATATATCTGTATGCCTGCCAAAACACTCACGGATTTTCGTGCTTTAACAATTATTTAGAAAGTAGAAGGAGAGGAAAAGCATGATGAATTTGCGTAATTCTTCTTTCAGTAGTTTCATAGTACGGTAGAAATGAGCCTCTACGGCACGTTCCGTCAAATCTAGCTGTGAGGCGATTTCCTTGTTGGACAGTTTTCCTGCTCTTTTCAGCTGAAAGACTTCCCGTGAAACTTCTGGCAGGCTTTGCAGAAGTTGCTCTATCTGTTTTTCAATGATGGAGACGTCCATATCCATCGTATCTTCCTCGATAGCCTCTGCTTCTGTTTTCAGCTTGTTTTCTACAAATTTGTTGTGTAATAATCTTCGTTCGGTTTCTTTGTATACCATGTTGCGTGCGATGGTGCATAGATATGCCGGAAAACTTTTCTCGGTATCCAGATTACTGCGTTTTTCCCATATCGTCATGAAGCTGCTTTGGGTGATGTCTTTGGCTAATGATTTGTCATATACGAGAAGGACGATGGTGTTGTACAGCCTGGCACTGTATTTTTCGTACAATGCTTCAAAGGCAAATTTATTGCCTTCTCTCAACTTGGCTACCAATAAAGTATCATTTTCTTTCTGCATATTGATTCATCTTACATTTACGCATTCTGAATGGTAGTGTCTTTGTATAGTAAAGTACTATTCCACATGGACTCTGAAAGAATGAACTACGAAAGGTGGTTGTTTTTATTATTTA
>ENA-OQDM01000025-OQDM01000025.1-human-gut-metagenome-genome-assembly--contig:-NODE-25-length-92316-cov-2.313183_pt1 | contig 92316 bp, 92 predicted proteins | sample MGYA00242772_ERZ504605 | MGnify/ENA primary metagenome ERZ504605 (study PRJEB26092, sample SAMD00036348) | human gut metagenome | host: Homo sapiens | study: EMG produced TPA metagenomics assembly of... | reverse complement strand
TATGTTTTGGTTTTACTTAATCTATTAAGAAGAATAAGTAAAATGACGATACGTGATTTTCTTTATTTTGATAAACAAAATGAAAAGAAAATGTTCCGTGACAGTAAAAAAAGAAATGTCATTTTTGTCTTAAGTATTATTCTTGGTGTGATTTCTCTTTTTCTCTGGAATTCACGTTGCACTATGGATAACTTTAATAAGCAAGAAACACTTACCTATTTAATGGTAAGCGTAATCATGTTGATTATCAGCATTTATGGTATATCTACAACTTGTGCAGATATGTTCTTGACTGTTTTGTTAAAGAATAAAAAAATGAAATATCAAAATGACAATCTGTTTGTAGCAAGAACATTTGCTTCTAAAGCAAGAACAATGAGCTTCACATTTGGTACATTGTCTATGTTGATTTTAACTTCACTGCTGGCTCTGAATTATTCTAGTATCAACAAAGCTTCGTATGATATCAGCGTAAATTTAAATGCACCATATGATGTACAACTCTTTGATGATAAGCAGGTATTTGATGAATATATTCGAGTAATTGAAGAAGAATATACGATTGATAATACCATTGAGTACGACATTTATAAAGAGCCGAATCATCAGGTACAAAATTTCTTCCAATCAGAATATTATGATTTTGACCCAGTCTTGAAGTTAAGTGATTATAATAGGTTACTAGAATTAAGAAAGATGCCGTTGCTTTCTTTAAATGATAACGAATACTATATAGTTACAAATAGCAAGTTTGCATATGAGGTTGAAGATAACAAAGACATTGAAACTATAACAGTAGCAAATAAAAATTTGAAATTAAAAGGATATGACACTAAGTCTTATTGGAACTCTATAACTAATACTGGCAGATTTGTTGTTGTACTTCCAGATAAATATGTTCAAGGACTTGAAGTATCAGAAAATCATTTGATTATAGATACAAAAGAAGAAACAGATGCAGAATTAGAAAACAAGATAAAAGAAGATATGCAACATCAATTAGTAAAGGTTGATAAAAATGGAGAAATAAATGACGAATCGTATAGAGTAAATGTAAGAGGTGCAGAAATAGAACAACAAAAAGCAATGGTTGCAATAGTAGCCAGTCTGTTTATGTACATTGCATTTATTTTGATTTCCGCAGTAGGGACAATTTTGGCAGTTCAATCATTGAGCGACTCTACTAAATACAAATATCGCTACTTGACCTTGCGAAGATTAGGAATAAATGATAAGTCGCTATTTAAGACAATCAGAAAACAATTATTGATATTATTTTGTGTCCCTGCAATATCAGCAATATTATGTTCTTTTGTGATGATGTCGTCATTGAATAATGTGTATCAACAAATTTTGGGAGATAAACACCTTTATCTAATCTACTTTGGCTTGAATTTAATTATCTTCTTCCTAATTTATAGTATTTACTGGATTGCAACGTATATTGGTTTTAAACGAAATATCAACGAGGAGAGTTAGACTTTTCTAGCTCTCCTACTGTGAAATTATTATAATGATAAATCAAGGGGGTGTTGAAATGAGAATAGCAATTATCGAAGATGATGAAATCACTCGTTTGGAGCTTTCTAAATTATTGAACACACAAGGATATGAAACAGTTTTATTGACTGACTTTGGAAACCTGACAGATGAATTAAAGCAATATTCCATAGAACTGGTTCTGCTTGATATTAACCTGCCGTATGAGAATGGCTATGAAGTATGCAGGAAAATAAAACAAGTCATGCCAGTACCGATTATCTTTGTAACAAGCAGAGATACAAATGCTGACGAATTGAAAAGTATTCAAGTGGGTGGGATTGACTTCATAACAAAGCCGTATGACACGCTTATTCTTCTTGAGAAGATCAAGCGTGCATTGCAGTTGTCAAACCCGAATAATTTCCGTGAGCTTGTCAAAAAAGATTGTACCCTTGATTTACATTTATCCATTTTGAAGTATCAAGAGCAAAGCATTGAACTGACAAGAAATGAATTTCGTATTTTGTACTACTTCTTTATGAACGAAGATAAAGTTATTAGCAAAGAAGAACTATTGGAAAAGCTGTGGAATGACAAATATTATATAGACGAAAATGTATTATTGGTTAATATGACCCGTCTAAAAAAGAAAATGAAAGAAATCGGTATTGTTCATTTATTGGAAAATATACGAGGAAAGGGTTGGAAACTGTGAGTTTTTTTACATTCTTAGAAGAAAAAATAACAGAGATATTGTTTCAGCTTTTCTTTCTTGCCGTAGTAGCATTTCTCTTGATTTTCTACGGTGTAGATACGCTGTTTGTTGTATCGTTGGTAATTCTGTTCATCAGCATACAAGGGCTTTTTCAATGGTGTTTGTATCGGAAGAAACGTAACGTTTCACAACATATTATTGATTTAGTAGACGGACTGGAAGAAACCTATTATATTGCAGACGTTTTACCAAAGCCAAAAGAATTTCAAAATAAAGCCTATTGCTACGCACTAAAAAAAGCCTGCAAATCTATGAATGATGAAATCGGCAAAATCACAGAGGAAAAGCAGGACTATCAAGAATATGTGGAAAGTTTCGTCCATGAAATTAAAATACCGATAGGAGCATTGTCTTTGACGTTTGACAATACAAAAAATTACACATTAAAAAAAGAAACAGACAAAATATTTCAGTTAGTGGAACAAATGCTCTACTATGCAAGAAGCGAAAATACGGAAAAGGACTATTTTGTAAAACAGTTGCAGTTAGACGAAGTGATACATAATGTCATTCTGAAATTCCGTCATTCGCTTATGGAAAGAAAAGCAATTATCAATATCCATGACATAGAAAATGTCATTTATACTGATGAAAAATGGCTGACATTCATTCTATCTCAAATCGTGCAAAATGCGATTAAGTATTTTGATAAGCAAGAAAATAAACTGACGATATACAGTCAAGACAATGGTACAAATATATTGCTTGTGATTGAAGATAATGGTTGTGGAATAAAAGCGTCTGATTTATCCCGTGTATTTGAAAAAGGTTTTACGGGTTCAAATAGAAACAAAGCAAATGCAACGGGTATGGGACTGTATCTATCGAAAAAATTATGCGATAGGTTGGGCTTGAAATTGGATATTGCTTCTACGGAAAAAGAATATACAAGACTGACCATTACATTTCCAAAAGGAACAGTTCATAATTTTTCAGAGTAATTTGAAAACCATGCCAACATTGATACGGTGCTTTAAGGGGGCTTGCATTATGGAAAGCTTTAAGTACAATTATTTGCAATCAAATTCCACCTAATAGCACACTATTAAAAATTGAATATGTTTTAGCTTTAAAGGCTCGTACAGACTATATGTTTTGTGCGGGCTTTTTTCATACCCGAAAAAATTTTAAAAAATTTTTCAAAAGAGGTCATTAAATCACACCTAGCTGTCCTTATATGGTGCGGAAAGAGGGATAAACACTTTTCAAATCATAAAGGAAAGGAGGTGAGATTGATGAAACCGTCTGACTTCCAGAAAACAGTTCAATGTCGTTTTGAAAGTTGTTTAAAGAAAGTTGTCCGTAGTGTCGTGAAAGATTATTACAAGGAATTAAACCGTCGTAAGAATAAAGAAATATCTTTCAGCGAATTGCCAGATGTCCTTGTTGATAAAATGGCTGTTTGGGACGACTACGAAACAGATTATACAATCTTTTCAGTATGTGGCATTGATATTCGTGTCCTTGATGATGAATTGGCAGAAGCCTTGAAGAAACTTCCAGAAAGAAAACGCAATACTCTGTTGATGTATTACTTCTTGGAAATGACAGAAAGTGAAATTGCCAACTTGCAGAAAATCACGCAAAGCGGTGTATTTAGAAACCGACATCACGCTTTGGAAACTATGAAAAAAATACTCAAGGAGGAACATTAGAAAATGAAACAGTTATTTAAGAAACCGTCTTATTACTTGATTTCATCAGCTATGGACGGAAACGAAAAAGCGATTGAAAAATTACTGGCATTTTATGACCCTTACATATCAAAGTGCTGTTTGCGTTCACTTTATGATGAATACGGCAATGTTTATATCGTTGTAGATATGGAATTAAAAGGACGTATCAGAGAAGCACTTATCAAAATGATTTTAGGTTTTGATATTGAAGATATGGACTTAGAACCAGAAGAATAAGCAGTTTTTAGCGGAGCATGATTTAATATCCCCCTCTTTCCTGCTCTGCCACCTGCTTTTATATGAAAGCAACACGCTTTCACCACAGCTCTTTGACAACTGAATAAAGCAGACAGATACGTTTGTGAGATGGCGAGCCACGGGGACTGTACGCCACGACCTTTTCAAAAGAAAGCGAGCGACCCACGCAGTGATCCGAGAGCGACTGTTGGAAAAGTTGTTTTGCCACGACCTATCCTCACAGAATAATGATACGTCCGCATGGTGCGGTTCTGCCCACAAGAATGGGAATAGTTGAGATACTAATGGAGCTTTCCAAAGCCGTCTGCCTGCTTGTAAAAAACGACACACAGTAAAGGGGGGTGCATAGATTATGAACAATACTGATGTGCCTATTTGGGAAAAATATACGCTGACGGTTGAAGAAGCGTCCAAATACTTCCGCATTGGCGAAAAGAAATTGCGTAAATTAGCCGAAGAAAATCTTGACGCTGGCTGGGTTATCGTGAACGGCAACCGTATTCAGATTAAGCGAAAACAATTTGAAAAAATCATAGATACATTGGACGAAATCTAATGTCATTGAGCCGTAGATATGGTATAATAAATATAGCGTATCACGGCTCGTTCCATGACGGAAAGGAGCTTTACACTATGTCTAATGTAAAACGAAAAGACAGTAAAAATCGCAATTTGCGTAATGGAGAGAGCCAGCGAAAAGACGGAAGATACGTTTATAAATATACCGATATATACGGAAAGCCACAATTTATCTATTCTTGGAAACTTGTACCGACAGACAAGACACCTGCTGGAAAGCGTGATGATATATCGTTGAGGGAAAAAGAAGCACAGATAAAAAAAGACCTTAACGACGGTATCGACACAGTCGGCGGTAAAATGACAGTCTGCCAGCTCTACGACAAGAAGAACAGTCAAAGAAAGAACATCAAAAGGGCTACTGAAAAAGGACGACAGTATCTTATGAACGCTCTGAAAAATGACCCATTGGGTATGAGGGCGATTGATACGGTTAAGCAGTCGGACGCTAAAGAATGGGCTATCAGAATGAGCGAAAAAGGATATGCCTATAAAACGATTGATAACTATAAACGTTCCTTGAAAGCGTCATTTTACATGGCAATACAAGACGACTGTATCAGAAAGAACCCATTTGAATTTAAGTTAAGTGATGTTCTGGAAGATGATACCGAACAGAAAGTTATCCTTACACCAGAGCAGGAAGAACGCCTGCTTGCCTTTATGGAAAAGGACAAGATTTACAGTAAGTATTATGATGAGGTTGTGCTTCTGCTGGAAACGGGACTTCGTATTTCTGAATTTTGCGGACTGACGACGCATATTGATATGCAGAACAGAGTACTCAATATAGACCACCAGTTATTGAAAGATAGCGAAATGGGTTACTATATTGAAACGCCAAAGACCAAAAACGGAAAACGGGAACTTCCATTGACAGAACGGGCTTATCAAGCAATCCAAAGAATACTAAAGAACAGAGGAAAGGCACAACCGCTGATTGTAGGTGGTTACAGCAATTTCCTATTCTTAAACCGTGAGGGCTTGCCTAAAGTTGCAGGAAACTATGAGGGCATGGTGCGAGGACTAATTAAGAAGCATAACAAGTATCACACGGATAAGTTACCGAACATCACACCACATTCATTCAGACATACTTATTGTACGAATATGGCAAATAGAGGAATGAACCCAAACACCCTGCAATATCTCATGGGACACGCTAACATAACTATGACACTTGGTTATTACGCACACGGTACATTTCAATCTGCAAAAGCAGAACTGGAAAGACTGGCTTGTTAATATCGGAGCTTATATTTACTACTCATTTACTACTTTTGATTGCATTTTCATGCTGGTAAATGCCAGCTTATGCAAGGTATCTTCCGAAAAGAAAATACCGATAAAGCCCTAAAATACGGGATATATCGGCATTTACCAACTTATGAAAAGATAATCAGAAATTTAGTAAGTTTTTACTATAAAAACATACTCTCTTTAATAATCTAACATCCTTTTCCATCAATGGAGCAGGATGTTTTATCTGCCGGTCTTGACACAAGTCCAACATTCTCCGGCACGACGGTCACAAAACCATCTTCCCTGACAAAGCACGGAATCCCCAGATATCCGTTTTCCCTGCATTCGTCAAATGCTGCTTCTTTGTCTCTTAGCCGTACAAATTCTTTCAGATACTGCACATCCTCACCGATGTTAATGTATTCAAACTCTCCTGTTCTGTCCTTGATCTGCACATGTATATAAGCGCAATCAGGACAGGTAGGCATACCATATACTTTTATCATCTCTGTCCTCCTGTTTTGTGACTGATATAGCTACATTTTATTATTCTTTTCAGATCCAGACAATATAAAAATGTATATTACCGGACGTACACGGTATGAAACTCAAAGTTTGACTTGTCTGCAGAACAGAAAAAGGACACAGTCTGTGCCCCTTTTTTCTTAAATAAATATATTATTTTTCATTTACCGGGATCAAAATCTTCTGTCTCTGCTCTTCCTGCCCTTCCATCCAGATCGTCACAGAAATCTCGCCTTTTTCCCCGCCTGCCCGGACTGCCGCAAGCGCATAGCCGTCATAAGTTTCCCAACATGGTGCATCGTAACTTTCCACAGACTGTGGATCGGCATTTCCAAATGCGGCTAAAGTTCCAGCCCCTTCCACTTCGATGTGGATGCGCCTCTTTCCGTACAGATCCGGTGTTCCTTTTGCATCGCAAAGATGCATGGTAAGGAAACAAAGATCTTCGCCATCTGCCCGAAGTTCTTTCTGATCTGCCGCCACATGAAGTAACACTTCTTCCCCGGCAGTACAGAGCAGATGTCTGCCCGTCTCCCTGCCATCCTGATAACTGACCGCCTCCAGGACACCAGGCTCATAACATGTCTCAAACGATGCCGTAAATCCATGTGCTTCCCCGGCAGGTTTTCGCCCGAGAGACTTTCCATTTAAGAACAACTCCACCTCCTGCGCATCGGAATATACGTCCACAACTGCCGGTTTTCCTTCATATCCCCGCCATGTCCAGCTTGCGATATTATCCTTTAGCATCCATGGTGTCTTTGAGCATTTCTTTCCATATTTATCCACGCGTTCCACTGCAATGTAAGGTTCTTTCCGCAGACCATACACGACTTCCCGGAGAAAACTGATCGGTCTCCGGTAACCGGCGAGATCGATATCCCCGATATACGCGGTTCTGTCCGGGTAGTTGCTTCCAAAGTTGCTCTTTCCATCGTAATAAAAAATCCCGCATCCGGCTTCTCCCAGATAGTCATACCCCGTCCATGTAAAATCGCCGAGCACACGCTTTGATGAGTTTACCACTTTCCATAATCTTGCGATATCTGCCGGGAATGTCTCCGTCCCCAGCACACACTTATTCGGGTGAAGCTCTCCCTCTAACAGATGTCTGCCCGTCAAATAGTTAAACCCGATGATATCCATAGATTCGCTGCTCTCCTCCAACACCTCCGTGATGATCGGATGCACAGCAAATGCGTCTCCCGCCTCGCCTTCCATCAGCTTCATAAAACTGTTGATCGCATTGCTGCCGGAATTATCATTGGTTCCGGCTTCTCCGGCGTCTTTTCTGATCAGTGGTGCCAGCTCCTGCATGACCGGATACACCTTTGCTCCCGCTGCATTCAAGCATTCATGCCATTTGTGGTAAATCTTGTCGCATCCAGTTCTTTAAAAGCATTACACAGCATACGGTTGATCTCAGCACCGCGCTCCGTACCGATCTCCTGTATCTCATTTCCCACTGAATACAAGATGACACAGGCATGATTATAATCTTTGTCAACCATATGTTTTATCATATCCTGCCACTCATCCAGAAAGGAAAATGCAAAATCATGATTATTTTTGTGGATCGTCCACATATCCGTCAGCTCATCCATCACAAGCAGTCCAGTCTTGTCACAGGCATCTAAGAATGCTTTTCCAGCCGGATGATGTGCACTTCTGACACTGTTAAAACCAGCCTCCTTAAGCAGTCTGCACTTTCTCATCTCTGCTGCTTCATAAGCTGCCGCTCCAAGGATTCCGTGGTCATGATGAATACAGGTTCCGCGCAGTTTCACCGGCTCTCCGTTGATCCTGAGTCCCCGCAAGGCATCAAGTGTGATCTTACGGATTCCATATGAGAGTTCCTGTTCGTCCAACAGTTCTTCCCCCACATAAATCTGGATGGTACAGCGGTACAGATGTGGTGTCTCACAGTTCCAAAGTTTAGGCTTCTCTATCGCGATCTTCTGATGCACGATATTTTGGGACTCCGCAAAACTGGTCAGATGAACTCTGTCCTCATAGACCTGATGTTCCTCGTCTTCGAATTTTACTGTCACGACCAGTTTTTCTTTTTTCTGGAACGGTTTGCAACCATGGTTGAGATCTCCACAACCGCAGCATCTTTATCTGCTTCTTCCGTTGTGATACGCACCCCATTTAGCGGGATCTGGATCGGGTCTCCAACGTACAGACTGACTCCACGGTAAATGCCGCTTCCGGAATACCATCTGCTGTTTTCCTCTGAGGAATTGTCTGCGACGACTTTGATTTCATTTTCTTCCCCGAAGTTTAAATATCTTGCAATGTCCACATAAAAGTTTGTGTAGCCGTTTTTGTTGGTCTTTGCCAGCACGCCATTCACATAGACCATTGCCGTCTCATAGACGCCCTCAAACTCTAATATTACCGTTTTTTCTTCCCACTCCTGCGACACCGGAAACGTTTTAAAATAGGTGTATACGCCTCCCGGATAAAATCCTGTAGCACCTCCGTTTTTCGTGTTTTCATCTCTTGTCTCATGGATCATCGCATCATGCGGGAGCGTAATCTTCTGTGCCTGTTTTCCATACATTGCAAGCACTTTTAAAGACGGCACATATCCCTTAACAAACTGCCATTCCGAATTAAAATCTTCCTTTTTCATTCCTATACTTCCTTTGCGTGTTCTTCATCCCATTTTCTGTTTGCCTTCTCTACATTCAGAAATCCAAGAATAACTGTAATTACAACACTAAGTATTACCGGAATTACAATGTACATGGCAAAGATCATATTGAGTGCACCTGATGTCTGTTCCACTGCCTTGCCGACATAGCCTCCTAAATCTAACAGCCAGCCCACTGCTGCGGTTCCGATTCCGCCGCCGATCTTGATTCCCAAAGAGGAACAGCTAAACATTGTTCCATCCATCCGCACTCCTCTGGTACGATAGGTATAACCACTTATCTCCGCAATCAGCGCATTTAACGTACCGCTTAAAGTTCCTGCAAAAATACCTTTGATAAACATAAATAACAGCATCAGTTTGACATTTTTCTGATATGCAAAATAGATAAAGAATACACTCAGCACACAGTTAATCGCATATCCCCAGAAATTGACCTTCTGCATGCTCCCGGTCTTTTTCACAAGCATCGGTGTAAAGATCAATGCAATGATTACCGGGAACATCTTCATCATCTGGAACATACCGAGCAAAGAGGCATCCCCAAGCACATATTTTGTAAAATAAACACCACTGCCTGTCGTAATGTTACTCATAATGTAATATACAATATATAAAACAAGGATCAACACATAATATTTATTGGTAAATAAAAAATTTCATGCTCTCCCAGAATCCAAGTTTGTCATCCTGCGGTTTGGACTCATCAATCTTTCTCACGGATTCATCCGGCTCTACCTCTTTTACGGCAAGACAGCTGATCGTATTGACCACAAGACCGATCAATGCACAGATAATTGCTACGGCTCTCCATCCGGCTGCACCGCCTCCAAATGCTTCCACACCACCGGTTACAGCAAATCCCATAACAATGTTCGTTACCACCGCAAACATAAAACGGATGGAACCGAGCTGTACTCTTTCCTGCGGGTTATTGGTAATCAGTGCTGACAGTGTCGAGTATGCAACACCGTTTGCTGTGTAGAAAATCGCGTTCAGACAGGTATAAAATGCAAAGAAATATGCATATTGCGCAGTTTGTCCCATATTCGGGATTGAAAAAAGTAATACCAGGCAGAGAGATACGCCGATCTGTGCATACAGCATCCACGGTCTTGCTTTTCCCAGTCTGCTTTTCGTCTTGTCGATCATATTGCCAAAGAAAACGTCCGTCACACCGTCAAAAACTTTTGACACCAGCATTAAGGTTCCGATGATGTTGGTCTTTAATCCCATCACATCCGAAAGGTACAAAAGCAGGAAACTTGAAACCAGTCCATAGCTGCAATTTGAAGCCAGATCCCCCGATCCATATGCAAGTTTCTGATACCATTTTAAATATTTTTTATCATTCATATTAATCTCCATTCTGAAACAACTTGTTGCGAAAAGATCTCGCAAATGTCAGATCTGTGTCTGCAAGTTACTTTTTTTACCGCTTTTCACACTTTATTGTGTAACCAGCAGCATTTTTTTACATTCGAATGTTCTTGCATTTATTCTAGCACTTTGCTTTTTTCCCCTTCAATGCTATAATTAGACACAATATATGGCATTTAGTAACATATTCGCGACTATCGCAGAAAAATAACAAAAACAGGGGGAACACATGAATCCGTCATCCATCGATACCTTAAAGAATAATTTTTTTGAGATCCAGAATGTGAACAGCAGTTTTAACCAGTACTACCACCTGACCTCCCCCTATAATGCTGTCATTGAAACCTACCGCTCGGACTTAGACCAGCCTTATTTTAAGATTTCAAGTTTTTCCCCGGAACACACCAGCCATTCTCTGATCGATGCCACGGAACTTTTGGAAAAAATGAAAAACCGTCCTCTGCATCAGCATGATTTTTTTGAAATCATGTTCGTCCTGCAGGGCGAAGCGGTTGTTAAAATTGAAAATACAAAGCGGGTATACCCATCCGGAACCGGATGTATTGTGAATTGTAATTTAAGACATGTGGAGCTTCTCTCACATGATTTTCGAATTTTCTTTCTGAATTTATCGAAAGATTACCTGTTGTCTTTATTTCAGTCGGACAATCTGTTTCATCTGGTGCCTGAGACAAATATGGATCATTGTGATGCCTTTCACTTTTTATACAATAATGCCATGGATGCGGATAACGTAAAAAAAGAATATCTCGATTTTTTCTCCCTTTACCACAACCCGGAAGGCTTTCAGAAACTTTACCAGATTGCAGAGGAGATCATAAAGATCACGCTGTCACCACAGATCGGCTCTTCCTTTTTTATTAACGGACTGATCTGCCGTTTTCTTGACACGCTCTCAGATCCATCCCTTTTCCATCTTGCAAATATACAGGTCGATTACGGGAATGACTTTCTGATTTTTACCAGCCTGACACACCTCTTAGAAAACAGTGACGGGCGGCTCAGCCGGCACGAACTGTCTGATCTGCTCAGTTACAGCGGTGACTATCTGAACCGGATTGCTAAAAAATATACCGGCATGACCTTATTCGAATATGGAACCACTTTCTCAATTAGAAAGGCAGAGTACTACCTTTTAAAAACAGATCTTTCCATATCCGAGATCATTGCACAGCTGAAATTTACGAACAAATCCCATTTTTACAAACTCTTTTATGCCAAACACCATATGTCACCAAAAGAGTTCCGTAGCAAATACCGCAAAGACTGAGTTTATCTTATGTGGAATCCATACTCTCTCTCTTCGATCGGTATCTGATTTGCCGTGATACGGTCAATATTTACGTAGGTGCCCTGGTTTACCATCGCAAGCACTTTGTCGATCTGCTCGTCCGTCCCCTGCACCTCCAACAATACGGATCCGTCCGGCTCATTTCTTACCCAGCCAGTCACACCAAGCATGTTTGCGGCGTATTCCGCCCGGTAACGGAAACCGACGCCCTGAACTGCACCATAGACAAATACCTTTTTTCTGATTATTTTTTCGTTGTCCATCATGTTGACATCCTTTTTAACCGATCAGTTCATACTGCATCAATTCATATTTTAACTTGCTGCCCTCCAGGATCTCCGCCGGAAGCAGGGCGCGTGCCGCAAGTTTCAGATCATTCGATTCGATGTCGGTTCTGCGCAGGTTCGCATAATCCCCGTCGATCGAAACCACTTCATAAAACCATGTCTCCATTACTTTAAGTCCTCCTCTGTATAATAAGTGCCTGACATCTCTGCATTGATCTCAGCAATTTCTCTTTTTCCGTTGATATAATCTGCATAGATATCCCACAGATCCATATCACCACTGTCACCAAGCCCGTCCTCATCCGGGATCCACTGCCTGATCAGCGCAATGCGCTGTTCTTTGGTCGTATTTGCAATGCTGTAATCTTCCATTTCATCTCCATTTCTGCGTGTAATAATTTTATTTTTCACACTGCACAATTCTTTCTTTTTTATACATTTTCCGTATATCTGCAATCCGGGAAACCGGTGCATCCCCAGAACCCGCCAAATCTTCCGTTTCTCTTTTTTAAGGCAAGTCCGCATCGCGGACAGATTTTCTCCTCTGTCTGTTTTGCAGATGTTCCGCCTGATTCTTTCGCCATCAACTCAAACACCTGCTGGTTCATACGGCAGTCCGCCAGCGCGCGGTGCGCCCCTTTGGTAGAGATACCATAATGTTCCGCCAGATCAGAGAGCTTCCTGTGTTTCCATTCCGGGAAACACAGTTTTGCGATCGCAAGTGTATCTATATAGTCGTTTGTCAGTGTCTGCCCAAAATATTTTTCGCAGTCTCTGTACAAAAACTTCATATCAAAACCTGCGATATTATGCCCTGCCAACACATCATCCCTGGCAAATGCAAGGAATTCCGGTAAGACTTTTTCAAAGGAGCGCGCATTTTCCACCATTTTATCTGATATATTATTCACGCTGCTTGCCGCATAAGGAATTGCTCTGCCCGGATTTACAAGCTCACTGAACTCGTCCACGATCTTTCCGTTTCTTACTTTTACCGCTGAGATTTCTATCACTTCATCATACAGACTTGATATCCCCGTGGTTTCAAGATCATAAAGCACATAATCCGGTACGTACTCTCTTCGCTGTTTTCCTTTTCTCTTTCCTAACATGAAAGTCCTCCATTCCGGTGACACGCTTTACGGCTGTCCCATCTTTTAAAATTCATATCTGACCACTGCGCAATTTGCCACACCAAATGCGGCGTATTCCTCGTTGGTCATCTCATAAAAATAGGACTGCACCACACGCGCGATTCCATTGTGCGCCACGAGAATATAAGTTTTATCCGAAGCTGCCACCTCATCTAACAGGTTATAAATGCGCTGTGCCAGATGAAGCATCGACTCCCCGCCTTCATAACAATTTACAAACTGTTTTTTTGCTTCCCTGAACTCTGCTCCGTCTCTCGGTGTAGACTCATATTTTCCAAAGTTCTGTTCTTTTAAACGTGCTTCCTCCCTTGCCGGAATCCCGGTAATCTCTGCGATATGGAGTGCCGTGTCCTTTGCACGGATCAATGGGGAATAAAGAATCTCATCGGCTTTAATTCCCTGTTCTAAGATCTTTTTCCCTGTCTCAACCGCCTGTTTATGTCCAAGTTCCGTGAGTGCAATATCCGTTGCACCGCAGATCTTATTTTCCACATTCCAAATTGTCTGTCCATGGCGGACAAAATAAACCTGTCCCATTTTATTCTCCATTCCTGCGTGTGAAAAATCTTATTTTTCACACTGACTCCTTTTTTCTATATCCACGCATAATCACCACCGGTCACTGCAAGTGAAAGCAGCGTATCCATCCGCTCAACCTCTTCTGCTCCTTTTACCACCTGAATCAACTTCGCACTTTCTGCTGCCACCGGCATCTCCTCGTCCGGTCCGACTTCCATATCCGGCTCTTCCCCACAATACGGACATACGAGCTGCGGTCCTGTCTGTAACGCCAAAAACCGGTTTCCACATTCTTTACATTCATAATATCCACACATCTCTGTGCCATCCGGTACATAATACATTGTCTGATCCTCCCTGTCTGCATGTCACTGTTCACTCCCTGTCAGTTAGTCCAGCAACGATCTTATGGCATCAATTTTACCACAAAGCGGTTCCATGTTCCATCCTAAATAAAACCGGGCAAGACACACCTTTCTTTGTGCATCTCGCCCGCTATCATTTTCCCTTATTTTGCCACTTATGCAGATTGTCAGATTACATCTCCTTTGTGACTTTTTGTATTTCTTCCTCTGTAGCTTTCAAAAGTTCTCTCGCCTGTTCAACGCTTCCACCGTTTTCAAGATAATTTTTAATAATTCCAAGACGACCTTCCGATTGTCCTTCTAGTCTACCTTCTCTTATGCCTTGTTTACGTCCCTCTTCACGTCCTTCTTCTAACCCTTCTTCTCTCGCCTCTTCCTTCCAGACCTTTACAGCTTCATCCATATCAAATTCTGTTGCAAACATACCCATTACCTCCGATCCTAAATAAGTTAACTGATCTGTAAGAACTCCTTCCTTGATACATTCACGCACCGCGGTGTCTATCGCTTCTTTTAATTCACTTCCATTTTTACATAAGTGTTTGATTTTATCAACAAAATAACTGTAACCACTTAGTAATTTTGTCTGCTGCAATAATTTAGAGTTCTTTCCGTAGTTAATGTTATATACTCTTACCCTCAGATCAATATTAACTTTCACTCCCTCCGGGAACGCATCCGACAAGTGCATTTCCCAATATTCTTTTTGATTGCGGTCTCCATTGTAAAATACCACAAACTCCGGTGCATCCAGTTCTATCCGGCGTTCCTTGTATACGGCATTTGTTGTCATCATCTGATTGTATGTCCTTCCCAAATACATCAGAAAACGCAGCGGCATATTCTCATTCAGTGTCGACTGATGTTCCGTCAAAACAATTACACGCTTTTTTCTGACACGAAATGCCAGATCGTTTTTCATCTGCCTTGTAAATACATCTTCAATGGTACAGTCTTCTATCTCGCTTTCATCTGTCAGACAATCATCAAATAACGCATTGTACAACTCCAGCATACCCGATTTTTCTTTAAACAGATACCGGAAAAAAGTATCTTTGTACTTCGTATTGGCATACGTTTTGTCTGCAGTGTTATCTGCAGACATCCCATTCATATTTTCACTCATATGTTCTTCTCCTGATTGTACGCTAAAATAACCCCATTTACAAATTTAAAATCATAATAATAAATGCCCCAACATACATCTTCCGAAAAATGTAAGTGCAGTTTAACATCATATTTTACACTTGGCAAACAAAAACGTTATTTTGTACAAAAATTTTGAGGTCAAAATATACAGTGTGCACAAAAATGTGTCATTCAAACTATACAGTATACAAAAATGGGCGATAACACACACCGTTCTGTGTATTTCGCCCGTTACACTCCTTCTTCTGTTTATCCCCATAAATTACACAGGTAAATCAGAAATGCAGGAGACAAAACCCCCTCGTCCATTCCAAGCTGCATAATCTTCATAATTTCCTCATTTCCATGTAAAAATCTGCGGACAACAAATGCAACGATCACATTTCTTATTTCCGCATCCGCTTCGTGTTTCATGGAATATAAAATCAACAGGTGCGCCGCCACTAAATTACATAATACACATGCAAGATAATTTTTTAATAATTTACGGTTCTTCTGGGGTGCAAAGGCAGAACGCATCCAGTTATACACAAGCATGTTTTCCCACTGCTGTTCATTTTCCTGTGCTGTCCACTCTTCTCTGGCATGATTCCATTCATCAAATGTACATCTCCGGTTTAAATGAAGTAATTGCAATATTTTATCACTGGTACCGGATTTATCGGAGAACATTGATCCGAGAATAAATTTTTCATAGGCATTTACCGTTCCACACAGAGACTGGAACTGCTGTTCTCTGTTAACTTTTGTATTCTTTATCCCCTGATACATTGCCTGGTAAAACGATGGTTTAAAAAAATGTTCCAGCTTTTCCCCTACTGCTTCAAAATCCTGTTCAGCTATCTGTGAACTCATTTTTTCTATCGTATAAGCCCCATAAAATTCCCGGAACCACAATGGAAGTTCTGTCTTCTGTATAAAATCTGTAACTGCTTCCCTTACTGCAAGATTGATTTTCATTACATCATTATATAATGGAATATTTTCCATATTAAGATCAGGATCACGCTCTGATATAAAAGTTAATTTGTCCTTTACTTCAAACAATAACTGCACTGCTTTCGGGCAGCCGAGAAATATATATTTTTCATCCGTATCATATGAACGGACTGTTTCTCTTGGAAATACCACACAGGTACGACATAATTTTTCTGCTCCTTTATCCAATACAATTTTGCACAACTGGTCTTCATCCAGCATCGGGCACATACCATCCGTCTCCCGCAAATTTACTACACTGCCTTGCAGATTTTGATCATATTTTACACATTTTTTTGCAAATCTCCCAATCTCGCCGCCCATCATCCTGTAATCTTTTAATGTTTTCTCATCTATTACGATTGACCATCCCCCACAGCAGGTCAGTGGACACTCTGCTCCCATACAGGAAAACTCATCGTAAAACGTTGCCTTTAACAGGTTCATTTTTAACTCCTTTTCTACGAAAAATGCCCCGGAGCGTAACGCCCCAGGACATCTTTACATTGCATATAATAATTACCGTTTTTCCAGAGATTACTGTAATAAGGAGAGTACACCCTGTGTAGACTGGTTCGCCTGTGCGAGCATAGACTGACCTGCCTGTGCAAGAATGTTGTTCTTGGAGTACTCAACCATCTCTTCTGCCATATCTGTATCACGGATACGGGACTCTGCAGTCTGGGTATTCTCTGCTGCTGTATCAAGGTTGCTGATGGTGTGCTCCAGACGGTTCTGGATCGCACCCATTTTACCACGCTGTGCAGAAACTTTCTTGATTGCTGCATCAATTGTGGTAGTAGCTTTCTGGGCACCAGCCTGTGTACTTAAGTCTACTTTGCTGCCATCTACTCCCAGTGCTTTTGCACTCATATCATCGATAGAGAAGCTCATGGTCTGACCTTCATTTGCACCGATCTGTAAGGTAATGCCGGTTCCATTTGATGATGATTTTGCAGAATATCCAGATTCTCCAAATAAAGCTGTTGCACTTCCAAGACCTGCACCACCTGCTAATGTAATATCTGCAACTGTGGCTCCGTTATTAATTGCATATAATGTATGTTTTTCTGTCGCACTGTCTGGATTTGCTCCACTCAATGTCACATCTAAATCCAGTCCATTGTCTTTTAATATTTTCTCGATATCTTCCTCTGTATATTCTTTTCCGGCTGCAAGATTTAATGTATACTCACCAGCTGTTACTGTACCATCCGCACGAGCCTGGCTGGCTGCCTTGGTTACAGTAACACTTTCCTGTCCATCTTTCGCTGTAAATGCAATACTGATTTTTGTACCATTTAACTCCTGACCATATCTGTTAGCTGATATCTGAATCGTATCCGCACCAACAAATGTACCTGCTGCCATATTCTTTGCTGCAGCGGTTGCCTTTGCACCTGCTGCGGTAGCAACTCCGGCACTTGCCTTTCCAGTATATGTTCCATTATTTAATGATACGGATACCGTTGGCAGTTTAGATACCTGAGATGTACTGTCTTCCTGTTTTGCATTAGCAATCAGATTATCAATATCACTCTGTGTATAAACCTTATCCTTTACAAGATTTAAAGTCAGTGTTGTACCTGCTGCATCCCATATAGCATTCTCAGAACCATCTACACCCTTTTCTGTTGTTGCAACCTTAATGCCTGCCACATCTGATGTAACTAATGCTCCACCCATTGTCGTATCAATTGCACCATACTTTGGTCCGGCACTCGTTGTTGAACCTGAGCCCTGAGAACCATCCAGCAGCTTCATCGTGTTGAACTCTGTTGTCTCAGAAATTCTTGTCAGCTCTTCCTGTAACTGGGAAACCTCGTTCTGTACTGCCTCGCGGTCGTCATCTGTCTCTGTACCGTTGGCTGCCTGTACGGATAACTCTCTCATTCTCTGTAAGATAGAGTGGGATTCATTTAATGCGCCCTCAGCGGTCTGGATTAAAGAGATACCATCCTGTGCATTGTCAGATGCTTTATTTAAACCGCGGATCTGGCTTCTCATCTTCTCAGAAATAGAAAGTCCTGCTGCATCATCTGCTGCACGGTTGATCTTGTAACCGGAAGATAACTTCTCTGATGATTTTGCCTGCATTCCTGTTGTAACACCTAAATTTCTGTTCGCATTCATTGCGGACATGTTGTGCTGTACTACCATTGCCATAATATTTACCTCCGTGTGATTAAAAATGTGTTCTGCCGTTGCCCGGCATCCGGGAATCCTTTCCCTTTTTTTCCGTGATATGCGGAAATTCTTCTTATTTTTTAAGACATACGTCTTAAAAAGATTTATAATAGGCCCGACCCCTAGGTTAGCCTGACCTTATTACCTTGCTTCTTCTGATCTGCTGCGGCGCTCCCTCATCAGAATTGCAGCGATCTCTTTCTGTGCCTGTTCCGAAATGCCCTGTTCCTTATAGTAGTGAGTACGGTTGCTTTTTCTTTCTGCAGAACTGCGCGCAATGTTCATCTCTCTCGGTGCATCCACCAGAAGATGAATGTTATTTGCAGAACCGCCGGAAAAAACGACCCTGATGTTTTCACCGATGTCAATATAGTCACCGGGCTTTAACGTTAACTTGAGCATATAATCTGTTTTCCTCCCTGATTATCTGTTTCTCCCTGAATGCAACATTCCATATAAAATGTTGCGTTTACAGGCTTGCGGTATTTTCCGCAGAAAGGAGTCATTATGGGTACAACACAGCCGATCCGTGACAAGGACGAACTAAAAAATTTCATTGCGTATTACGAGGTTGCACATCCGAATATCCGCAACTATACGATGATCATTCTTGGGCTCTACACCGCATTGCGCATCAGTGATGTATTGAATTTAAAATGGAAAGATGTGTATTATTTTGAGAAAGACTGTTTCTTAGATCATCTTCTGATCCATGAACAGAAAACAGGAAAGGTCAATGAGATTGCCTTAAATTCACACGTTATCAAAGCACTGGACTGTTACCGGAAAACAAGAAAACCTGACGCGGAGGATTATATTTTTTCAAAACCCACCACACCTGCGCATCCGCTCTGCCGCTCCCAGGCATATCGTATTGTACGCAGAGCAGCGGACGAAACCTTATGCGTAACGCATGTCAGCTGTCATTCGCTCCGCAAGACGTTTGGCTATCATGCATGGAAACAGGGAATTTCTCCGGTTCTTCTGATGGATCTGTATAATCATTCCTCGTTTTATATCACAAAGCGTTATCTGGGAATTTCTCAGGACGAGCGGGACAGTATTTTTCATACCATTAATTTCTGAACGGATTTAAAAAAAATTAGATTTTGGGGTTAAGTTTCTTTTTGTTCTGCCGAAATAATAATTGCAAATAAAAAACGCAACATTTTATATGAAATGTTGCGTTTTTTATTTATTATGGCATAACTTTAAATTTATTATGAGTTATTGTTTGAATTATCAGACTTTGTTATAATTCTTATAAATAAAGAAGTGGATCAACCAGCCAAAGGAGTCATAGATCATATGAAAGAAAATATTGCAACCATCCCTTTAATCAAAGCATTCAACACCAAAGACGAATGCCCTTTCTGCAATTTAGAGCGCGAAGCCGAGCAGCATGCGGTCTCATTTATTTTAGGTTCCGCCTATATGGAGGATGATATCCGTGAAAAGACAGATGCAACCGGATTCTGCCGCCATCACTTTAAAATGATGTACGATTACGGCAACCGACTTGGAAATGCATTGATCTTAAGCACGCATTTGAAGAAATTGAATCAGGAACTCGCAAAAGAAATGTCCGATTTTGCCCCAGGCAAATCAAGTCTGTTAAAGCGCATGAAGCGCACCGATGCAACCTCCGAACATGAACCGCAGACTGCGCTTGGCGCATGGATCTCCAAAAAGACGACAGACTGCTATGTCTGCGATCATTTCCGAAAAATCTATGGCAGATATCTGGATACATTCTTCGACCTGTATCTGAAAAATGAAGAATTTCGCCAGCTTTTTGAAGAGAGCAAAGGTTTTTGTCTGCCTCATTTCGGAGATCTGATCGAGACTGCGGAAAACAAATTAAACGATGCACAGAAAAAGGAGTTTTACCCGAAGGCATTTGCACTGATGCAGGAAAATATGGAACGCCTGCAAAAAGAAGTCGCATGGTTTGTAGAAAAAAATGACTACCGGAACAAAGATAAAGACTGGGGAAATTCCGCAGACAGTATTCAGCGCGGCATGCAGAAATGTGCCGGCGGCTATCCGGCAGATGAAGTGTTCCGGGCAAAGTTGTAAACTGAGGTCTTTTGGGTTCATGGAACGTAATTTCCAATGAATCAAAAAAAGCATAATGATTCAGGCGAAAAACATTCCTTGTCTTCCCTGAATCATTATGCCTTTTTTCCTAGAACGGAAGTCCGCCAAGACCACCCATGCCGCCGGTAATTTTTGACATGGAATCCGAAGAGAATTCTTCTAACTGACGAAGTGCCTCATTGGTTGCTGCCATGATCAGATCCTCTAACATCTCGATGTCATCCGGGTCAACTACTTCCTCGGATAATTTTACTTTTGTAATCTCTCTCTTACCGGAAACAGTAACTTCAACAGCTCCACCACCTGCTGCTGCAGTAATCTCTTTTTCTTCTAATTCTTTCTGTGCCTCTTCCATCTGACGCTGCATTTTCTGCGCCTGTTTCATAAGGTTGTTCATGTTGCCCGGCATACCGCCCGGGAAACCGCCTCTTTTTGCCATGTGAATCCTCCTAAAAATCGTCTTCTTCTATTTCAAAATTAATCAACTGGCGCAAATCAGGGTATATTTCCCCGCTTGGCGTGCCAGTGTCATTTAATTTTACCAGAATCTCTACCTCTTTGCCAAGTCTTTCTGCAACTGCTGCCCGAAATTCATCCTGACAGTTGGAACGGTTCTCTTCTATATAAGTGTACGCATTGGCATCCTCAAATGCCAGGATCAGCGTACCGCCCTCTCCTAATGTCGGAACTGCTTTTTTGAGATAGGTTCTTGTGATCCCTGTCAGCTGTGATAAAATGCCGCTCCAGCTGCTCATGATCTGTTTGATATCTTCAGGGATTGCCTTGGGAAGTTCCTTTTTTTTTAACACCGCCGATGCGGCAGAAGAACCTGTTGTCCCCGCAGCCATGTCACCGGATGCCTGCGTTACCACAATACCCTTCTCCAGCTTTTTTTCGAGACTGTCCACGCGGTCGATCAGCGAACCATAATCTTTTTCCATCTCCGGTTTACATAATTTGATCACCGCAATCTCGATCAGTATACGCTTCTGTACGGCATAACGGATCTGATTACTCAGTTCTGAAAAAATACGGATATAGCGCATAAGAATGTCTGTGTCTACCATCTGCGCCTCTTCTTTTAACAGGGCAAGATTCTCCGTTGAAATGTCAAGCACATCCTCCATGTCATCCGAGCTCTGTACAAGCATGAGATTCCTCAGATACCAGGTAAAATCATTGACAAACTGTCCTAATTCCCTGCCCTCAATGACCATCTCATCGATCACACCGATTGCACCGGTCACATTTTTCTCTAAAATCTGACGGAGTAGTCTGCTGAAAATCTCAGTATCAACCGCACCGAGTGTTTCAAGTACTTTGTCGTAAGTAAGATCCTGCCCAAGATAAAACGCAATACACTGGTCTAACAGACTGAGTGCATCCCGCATGGAACCGTCCGCCGCCTTTGCGATATAGCGGATCGCACGTTCCTCCACTGTGACCTGCTCCTTTTCCATCAGTTCCATCAGTCTTGCAGAAATCGTCTCAATGGAAATACGCCTGAAATCGTATCTCTGACAGCGGGATAAGATTGTGATCGGTATCTTGTGTGCCTCCGTTGTTGCCAGAATAAAAATAACATATGATGGCGGCTCCTCGAGTGTCTTTAGCAGTGCATTAAATGCACCTATGGAAAGCATATGAACCTCATCGATAATGTAGACTTTGTATTTGCCTTCCGTCGGACGGTATTCCACCTCCTCACGGATCTGGCGGATGTTATCCACACCGTTATTCGATGCGGCATCGATCTCGATCACATTCATGGAGTTGCCCGCTGCAATCGCCCTGCAGGCCGGGCACTCTCCACACGGGCTGCCGTCTACAGGATGCTCACAGTTGACCGCCTTTGCAAATATCTTTGCGATGGTCGTCTTACCGGTTCCCCTGGTTCCACAAAACAGATACGCATGCCCGATCCTGTCTGCTTTGATCTGGTTTTTTAATGTTGTAACAATGTGTTCCTGTCCTTTGACGTCCTCAAACTCCTGTGGACGGAACTTACGATATAATGCTGTGTATGACATCTTAATCCCCGAAACTGATTCCAATCCGTTTTGCCTCTTTGATCATCTGGCAATCCGGGTCTACTGTTTTTAATCTGCCTGCCACTTCACCTAATGGAACGCGTTTTGTCTTTCCATTGATCATGGCGATCATGTTGCCATAATCCTCGTCCATGACAGCCTGTGCTGCGGCAGAACCAAGTCTGGTACAGAGTACACGGTCGTATGGACACGGACTTCCGCCTCTCTGTGTATGTCCCGGAACCGTCACACGGACTTCCACTCCGGTCTCCTCAAAAATACGATCCGCGATCTCATAGGAAACAGACGGATATTTGCGTTTTGCAACCTTTTCTTTGTACTCTTTTTTGGATAATGCCGCATCCTCTTTTGAGATAGCTCCCTCCGCAACCGCAAGAATTGTAAATCCTTTTCCGGCTTTGGTACGCTTATTAATAGCTGCGATCACTTTTTCAATGTCATAAGGAATCTCCGGCAGTAAAATGATATCTGCACCACCTGCAACTCCTGCATAAAGTGTCAGCCAGCCAACTTTATGTCCCATAACTTCCACGATAAATACGCGGTTATGGGAAGCTGCCGTTGTATGGATACAGTCGATCGCATCCGTTGCGATATTGATCGCACTCTGAAATCCGAATGTAACATCCGTTCCATAGATATCGTTATCGATCGTTTTCGGAAGATGAATTACATTTAATCCTTCCTCGCAAAGCAGATTTGCCGTCTTCTCCGTTCCATTTCCGCCTAAGATGACCAGACAGTCCAGTCTTAACTTATAATAGGTAGATTTCATCGCCTCCACTTTGTCTAATCCGTTCGCATCCGGCACACGCATCTGCTTAAACGGCTGTCTGGAAGATCCAAGGATCGTTCCGCCTTTGGTAAGTATTCCGGAAAAATCTGCAGATGTCAGTAATCTGTAATCTCCATAAATCAGCCCTTTATAACCATTTAAAAAGCCGTAAATCTCCAGCTCATCCACATTTTCACTTAAGCCTTTTACTACGCCGCGCATTGCTGCGTTTAATGCCTGGCAATCACCGCCGCTTGTTAACATACCGATTCTCTTCATCCGCGTTTCCTCCTGCATACCCATATTTACTTTGCCCAGTTTTCACATATTCCGGCCGCCGACAATTGTCTGCGCCTGTTGTGTGTCTTTCGCTCTATTTAAAATATTACCCTTTTCACGGATATTTTGCAATATTTCAGATGAAAATCAAAAAAGTACTGCAACAGGTTCTCCCATTTGAAAAACTCTGCCGCAGCACCAATCGGGGTAACAGGATTTGAACCTGCGACCTCACGGCCCCCAGCCGTGCGCGCTACCAAACTACGCCATACCCCGTAGACAAGGAACATCTTTATCGTAGATGATATAAACTTGTCAGAATCCACTATACCATATGTATATGCTTTTTAAAGGTAAGAATGCATTTTGTATTTTTTTATTATTTTTAATGTTTTTTTTATTTTCTGGTAGAAAAAGGTTCAGATTGTGTTAAGATTTAACCTTGCAAAAAAACTATTTATTGACATTTTTTTGCAATCAACAAATAATGATATGGATTTATATATCATAGAATTTGGAGGCTGATTTTATGAAAAAGTTATTTGCTCTTTGTGGAAGCATTGCAACTATGCTGCTTCTCACACCGCTGACGATTCTCGCAGCAGAATCCGGCGAAAGCAGTACTGCAACAGTTCCGATATGGCTTTGTATCCCATTTGCCGGTCTGTTACTCTGTATCGCAGTACTTCCGCTTGTAAAACCGGAATGGTGGGAGAAAAACCAGCCGCTTGCCGTAGCCGTATGGTCCCTGTTATTTATCATTCCGTTTGCAGTGACCTATAGTGCCGGAGATGCGGTCGAAACAGTACTTGAGTGTATTTTAAACGATTACCTGACTTTTATCGTCCTGTTATTTGGTCTGTTCTGTGTTGCCGGTAACATCACTTTAGAAGGCGATCTCGCAGGTTCCCCGCGCGTCAACGTAATCTTCCTTGCGATCGGTACCTTACTTTCCAGCTGTATCGGTACAACCGGTGCCAGTATGTTAATGGTACGTCCAATGATCAAGATGAACTCCTGGCGTCAGCACAAGAGTCACATTATGGTATTTTTTATCTTCCTGATCTCGAATATGGGAGGATGCTTAACCCCGATCGGTGATCCGCCACTTTTAATGGGATTTATGCGTGGTGTTCCGTTCTTCTGGAGCATGCATCTGTTCCCGATCTTAATCTTTAATATGGTAATTTTACTGACTGTATTCTATCTCTTAGACCGTCACAATTACCGCAAAGATATTGCAAACGGCAGAAAACCGGATATCAGCAAAGCCGGTACCACATTAAAGATCGATGGTCTGCACAACATTATTTTCCTTATTATGATCGTTGCTGCTGTTATTTTAAGTGGAACTCTTCCGAACCTTGCAGCATTTCAGGATGCAGCCGGAAACGTTCGCGGTATCCGTGTATTCCGTGAGGTGACACTTGGTTTTCCTTCTATTATTGAGGTTGCCATCATCCTGCTTGCCGCTTTATTATCTTTTAAAACAACAGACTCTCAGATCCGTACCAGTAACCACTTTACCTGGGGTGCGATCAAAGAAGTTGCCGTTCTTTTCATCGGTATCTTTATTACCATGCAGCCGGCACTGATGCTTCTTAAATCCATGGGACCGGAGCTTGGTCTTTCCAAACCGCTTGAGATGTTCTGGGCAACCGGTGCACTTTCCAGTTTCCTTGATAACACACCGACCTATCTGGTATTCCTGACAACTGCAGGTACACTTGGTTTCACACAGGGTATTGCAACCACGGTCGGAACGATTCCGGTCAAAATGCTTACCGCGATTTCCTGTGGTGCCGTATTCATGGGTGCAAACACTTATATCGGAAATGCACCAAACTTTATGGTAAAATCCATCTCTGACGAAAACGGTGTGCGCATGCCATCTTTCTTCGGATACTTATTATGGTCAATCGTATCTTTAGTTCCGGTGTTTATCATTGACACTCTGGTATTCTTTTTATAAAGGGGGGATTTCACAATGGAAAATAATATCGAAACATCACGGGCACTTGCTACCCGCATTTATGATCTCGACAGTGAAGTTTACCGTCTGGTAGGTTCTTCCCTTGGACGCACTTTTACCGGCGACAAAGAAACAAGTATTCGTAACCTGACAACCCTGATCTCTACACATCCACAGGGACATCTGCTCCGCAGTGAGATCGCTTTAATCGGTAATATGGCGCGTACGATCCGTAACAAAGAGGATCGCAGCCGTATGATGCACGAGTACAATGAGATTTTACATCAGATCGCAGAACTGCCGGAAAGTTTTGGTTCGGTTGATATCCTTGACCAGAATCTTGCTTCCTTAAATACATCCAACCTGCACCAGAAGTTTTCCAAAGACGATCATCTGATCATCTGCATCGGAAGAACACACGGAAGCGCCGGTACGGATATTGGTTTCGCGCTTGCGGATGCATTAAAGATCAACTACTACGATGTTGAAATTTTCAACCGTGTATTAGAGCGTTTAGAGGCAGAAAAAGATTCCGTCACAGACCGTGACAGCTTTACATCAAAACTTGATCAGGTTGCAAAACATGATACCAGTGCAAAACGTTTCTTAAAAGATTTCAGCCGTTATCACGGCCTGCCGAAGAAAGATGCCGTATTTTTCAACCAGAGCGATCTGATCGTGGAAATGGCAAAAAAAGAAGACTTTATCGTAATGGGCCGCTGTGCGGATGTGATTCTGACAAACAACCGTATCCCGCACATCAGTATCTTCATCACCGCGCCGTTTGAACAGCGTGTGCACCGTATGATGGAGGTAAACAATCTTCCACTCAAGGAAGCCGTCCGCCGTTTAAAGAAAATTGATAAAGGACATGAACAGTACTATCATTTTTACACCGGACGTAAATGGGGAGATGCCGTAAACTATGATCTTTGTATCAACAGTGCATGCTACGGTATCGAAGAATCCGTAGAACTGATCGAGCGTATGATCGATATCCACCCGGAGAAGTAGATCACATGCTAAAGAGGCATATTGCAGAAACCAGCTGGGCTGGCTGCAATATGCCTCTTTTTTATGTTTATGTATATTTTTCTTTTATTTTACATATAATTTATAATTGTGCAACAACTATATGGTTTTCCACTATTATGCACTCTTATCCACATTATCCACAGAGTTATCCACATTTTTTCTGATAGTTTGTGTATTGTTTGTATATTGTCTAACATTTTACATTCATCTGTCATTTCATATTTTTGCTATTCCAGCGTTTTCCTATACCACCCGCTTATTCAGCCACTTTCCCCGCTTATACCGTATTACAAATAAGAGTGAGCGGAACACCCAGTCCACATACATTCCGATCCACACGCCAAGCACGCCCATTTTCAACGTTCCTGCAAAGAAATAGCTGCTTGCAACACGGAATACCCACATGGAAAACACGCTGACTTCCATGGTATATTTCGCATCCCCCGCTGCACGCAAAACGTTCGGAAGAGCAAAACTGAGCGGCCAGATAAGCATAGCACAGATGGAAAATGTCTGTAAAAGCTGTACCGTAATTGCAAACGCCTCACCGGACAGTGAAAAACACCCAACCATCGGACGGACCAGAATCAATAACGTTATGTCGGTCAAACACATACCTCCATATGCAAGCCCTAACAGTTTTCTGCTGTACCATTTCGCCTGCTCTTTTTCCCCGGCACCAATGCAGCGTCCGATCACTGTCACCATCGCAAGCCCGATCGCAATCCCCGGAATATTGGCAAACCCGGCAATACTGTTTGCCACGGCATTTGCGGCAATCGCAGCCGTTCCAAACGTTGCCGTCAGGCTTGACACCAGAAGTTTACCGATCTGAAACATTCCATTTTCAATACCGCTTGGAATACCGATTTTTAAGATTTTTCCGATCACATCTTTCTGTGGATGCATGCATCCTGGTGTCGTGATGCAGAGCGGATTATCTTTTTTCGATAATAACACGACCATGACAAGTGCAGACACCATTCTTGCGATCAGTGTCGCAAGCGCTGCCCCCATTACACCGATTCCAGCACCATAAATCAGGATCGCATTGCCGCCAATGTTAATCACATTCATGACAAGGCTGGTGTACATACTGATCTTACTGTTTCCAATACTTCGGAAAAGTGCCGCCCCGGCGTTATACACACCGAGAAACGGATAAGATATCGCCGAGATCAAAAAATAAATCTGAGCCGCATCCATCACATCTGCTTCAATCTGTCCGAAAATTGTACGCAATAAAAAACGATGTAAAAATAATACCAGAATCATTACTGTTCCGGATGATGTGAGCATGATAAACATCAGCTGTCCCGCAGAAAGTTTTGCTTTCTCCGGCATCTTTTTACCGAGATACTGGCTGCACACAACGGCCCCGCCTGTCGCAAGTGCCGACAGTATCTGAATCAATAACACACTGATGCTGTCTACGAGTGATACACCGGAAACGGAAGCCTCTCCACAGGAAGACACCATCAGGGTATCAAACAGACCGATGCTTAAAGCCAGCATCTGCTCTATGATCAGCGGTATGATCAGTTTTTTCAAATCCTCTCTTGTAAAAATCGGTTGTTCCATATTAATCCTCATTTCTGCACAGTCTTTTTGTATCACAAATTTGAGCATAAGTACATTCCTGCACAGTCTTTCTGTATAACAAATTTGAACATAAGCACATTCCTACATGTAGAAAATTCAATTTTCACATGTGTGTCCACACAAAACGTGGCATAGCTTTACGCCATGCCACGTTTTTATTCTGTCATATTTGTTTTGTATTTAAAACGTACTGTCATGCACGGAAAATTCTACCCGTACCAACAGTTCCAATCATCCGTCTTATGCAAGTGCTGCAGTGATGATAGCCATAGAATAAACTTCTGCTGCATTACATCCACGGGACAGATCGTTGATCGGAGCATTTAATCCAAGTAAGATCGGACCATAAGCCTCGAAATTACCAAGACGCTGTGCGATCTTGTAACCGATGTTTCCGGCACTGATCTCCGGGAAGATAAATGTGTTTGCATGACCTGCAACCGGATTGCCGGCATTTGGTACGTGCTACACGAGGAGAAACTGCTGCATCGAACTGAAGTTCTCCCTCGATTGGAAGATCCGGATATTTTGCTTTGGCTTTGGCTGCAGCATTACGCATCTTATCTACATCCTCACCTTTACCGGAACCAAGTGTAGAGTAGCTTAAGAATGCAACCTTCGGATCAACACCGAAAATCTTTGCACACTGTGCTGTCTCACCTGCGATCTCAACTAACTCATCCTCTGTCGGATGGATGTTGATTGCACAGTCACCCATTGCAAGAACTTCGTTCTCACCGGTAGCTGCAGGACGTACCATGATAAAGCAGGAAGATACGATTGTGTTGCCCGGTTTTGTCTTGATCAGCTGTAATGCCGGACGTACGGTATCTGCTGTTGAATAGGTTGCTCCACCGAGAAGTGCATCAGCAACGCCCATTTTTACAAGCATGGTTCCGAAGTAGTTTGCCTGGGAAAGAATACCTCTTGCCTGCTCCGGTGTCACACCTTTGCTCTTACGAAGTTCACAGAATAAATCTACCATCTCATCCATTCTGTCATAATTAGTCGGATCAATGATCTCTGCTCCACGGATATTAAAACCGCACTCTTCCGCTTCAGCAGCAATTTTATCCGGATTACCGATTAAGATCGGATGAAGGAATGTTCCTGCTAACAGGCGGGAAGCTGCCTCTAAAATACGAGGATCATCGCCCTCTGTAAACACGATTTTCTTAGGATCTTTTTTTAAGATGTCGATCAGTTGTCCAAATCCAAACATGATTAATTCCTCACTTTTTATAAATTGTAATTGGCGCTCTCTACCAGCGCATATCATGTTTTCATTATATAGCAGTTTTTTCGAAATTCAATATTTGTATTCAAATAAATGCAGTTTTATTTGACATATTCTCTCAACTTTGATATACTGTCAGTATCTTTGTGAAAAAATTAACGTAAATTGTATTTTTCTTTATACAAAAGGTACCGTATACCAGAGACCTGATCCCCGGATCATGCGTCTGATATACGGTACCTTTTCCATATAATTTTCTGTTGTCTGTGACAAATCTACTGTTCGTTATCTTTTGTTTCTTTCTCCTGCTTATTCCCTGAATGTCTGATTGCACCTAACAGTTCCGGCACATGCTGTTCCTTATCCGGTTTGGTTGCGAGCATGAATCTGCGGAAAAAGAATAAAATTCCGATGCTGACTACGGATAACAGGTCTTCTAATGCTGACGTTTTCTGTACGATCATATGACGGGCAATCAGAAAGATCAAAACCTCCATGATATTCTGTGAACTTGGTTTGCAGAGCATCTTGATAAACTCTACCCCAATCACGACGTCAAACACAGCATCGAGAAAAATAAGAAATGCCTCCCCATTCGTCCGGTTCTGCCAGTATACCAGAAGTTCCGGGAAAAGATTTACCGCCGCTATGACCACACCAACCACAGCAACTAACGCTATGATGAGTTCTAAACCTTCACTTACCTGATACAGTCTTTTTCTGAGTTTGTCCACTGTAATTCCTTTCATCCTGATATATGGTCAATTTTAGATATACAAAACCGAGCGCCTCCCATCGAATCCAGACCACAGACGTTACCTCCACAGTTAACTCGGCCCAGGCACCCTTACGGCACACAAGAGCTTCTGCTTAGGGCTGCTTCATTCCTGACCTGACCCGGTTCACAGATTCCTGTTGCGTAAGACCCAAACTTCAACGCCACTTATGAAGGGCAGCTCCACAATCTGACAACCCTCCGTTCGGCATCACCCCAGCTATAGCGGATTGCTGGTTCAGGGTACCGCTGCCACCCCGGCTGCTCGGAGATTTAAGTATAGCCTATTTCGCCCTGTATTGTCAAGCCAGATACGCGCTTAAGACTTCTTTTTCTGGCGAAGTTCTTTAAAAAATGTGGAAAGCATTGCCGAACACTCTTCCCCAAGCACACCCTTTTCTATCTCGACCTGGTGGTTAAACTGCTGCATCTGGAGCAGATTTAATACCGAGCCAGCGCATCCGGCTTTGGGATTCATGCTTCCGATCACCACTTTTTTCATCCGGCTCTGAACGATCGCACCTGCACACATCTGACATGGCTCTAACGTCACATACATCGTGCAGTCCTCTAACCGCCAGTCACCGGTTTTCTTACTCGCTTTGCGGATTGCGGTCAGTTCCGCATGCGCTAATGTGTTGCCTTCTGTATTTCTTCTATTATATCCACGCGCAATGATCTTATCGTTCTGCACGATCACACAGCCGATCGGCACCTCATCCAATGCATACGCTTTTTTTGCCTGCCGTATCGCCGCTTTCATGTATTTTTCATCCTGATTCATGGACAGTTTCCCCGAAATGTTATACTATATAGTATGCAGTATTGTACCGCATTTTTTCATTTTTGTCGAGAAGGAGGCATCTTGCCTGATGCAGTGGAAAAACGCTTCTTTAAAATATGAATCTCAGACAGACCGGCTGATCTTAAAAGTCTTAACACCGAATTATGCAAATGCGGTTTTAAATTTTCAGAACCGCAATCGTGAAAGTTTTGAAGCCTACGAACCGACAAGACCTGCCAACTTTTATACCGCATCCTACCAGCAGGCAGTTTTAAAGTGTGAATGGGATCTCGCATTAAAACAACAGTGTATCCGTTTCTATGTTTTCCGGAAGGATGATCCGCAAATGATCATCGGAACCGTATGCCTGCACGACATCCGCTTTGCAGCATATTCCTGCACAGAGATCGGCTATAAATTTGACGCAGCATTCCGGCGCATGGGCTATGCCTCAGAAGCGATTAAAAAGTCATGTCACTTGCCTTTTACGACCTTCATCTTCATCGTGTATTCGCACGTGTTATGCCGGAAAACAAGCCCTCCATCTACCTTTTGGAATCGCTCGGTTTTCAGTATGAAGGTGTAGAACGCGGCTGTTTTTTTATCCAGAACCGATGGGCAGATCATCTGCGCTACGCGTATCTCAACCCTTCCACCGACAATTAACAGCTGCATTTTTTATGCACAGCCCCTGTCAAAAACGTCTCCATTTTGTCAGACAGTTATTCTTCAAAAAAACGATACCAGCAGCCAAACCGGTTTTCAACCTGCTCCGGCATAAATTCCGGGAATCCAAAGATGATCGCCATGACACGCTCCTGATTCTGATAAATGCCAGGCACCCCTAAAAACCATCTGTTTTGTGTATCTTCTTCTATTTTTCCAATCACCAGATACCGGTAATTAAAAAATCCATGTAACAGAAAACTGTTATTTCCGAGATACCAGTATTTTCTCGGCAGCTCCCGTAGATCCTTTAATTCAATTTTAATACAGGTAATATTTTTTTCCGAAAATGGCATGCTTGCCGGATGATTTTTTAAAAACTGCTCCCAGATGTCCGTCCACTGGTACTGTGGAAAGAAATTGCGCGCGGGGAGTTCTGTCGCAGCGAGCTCACTGTCATATTTCTGTGCGGACCGGGTGATCTGGGTTCTGTTTTCCTGCTGCTTTTTCATGCTGTCCTGCACGGACATTTTCCCTGCTGCCGGCTTGTTTTCTGTTTCTGATATAATTTTTTCTGTTTCATGCAAAGTTTCTCTTGCATGCATATCTTCTCTTGCATGCATATCTTCTCTTGCATGCATATCTTCTTTTGTATACAACTCTTCTTCCACCGGCGGTTCCTCTGGCTGGCTTTCTCTCCACTCCCCAAAGTGCTCCATATCCACGGTAAGCGGCTCCCCCTCCGTCCAGCGGCTCATGAAAATACGTCCATCTTCGCTGCACAAAAAAATCCCGTCCATCTCAAAAAACTGAGTGATGATGTCGGTATATGCATTATTTTCATTGCTGTGGCAAAATCTCCAGCACCATTGCGGACGTCCATTTCTCCGATCAGACTTCCCTCCATCCGATTACCCTGTTTGCGAAACAGATAAACCCTGCAGTGCGTCTGCGCAGCATAGACACTACGCAGATGGATTTCAAGCCTGCACTCTTCTCCCCGCAGCTCGATCCTGGCAAATCCTGTATTGCCTGCCTTTTTTGCATTTTCATACCCATATATATATGCAATAAACCGTTTCATTCCTGCCATAGGCAATCTCTCATCTCTGTTTTTGTTTTCTTCTATTTGTATTCCGTTTTTTTATAAATTAGAACATAAACGATAACATCCATTGCCTGACGGTCTAAATATAACTACTTACTCTGTCCTTTTATTTTCATTGGTATCCGCTTTTATTTCTCTCTTCTTTTGATACATTTTGTCATCTGCACGGGATCTGGTATCCTCGATATCCCGGTCTGTTTCCGGGTCAAACTCCGCATAGCCATAGGCAATCTGTATCTGTGGTATTGCGTTTTTCGAATTAAACTCATCCTGTTCCTGCTTCATCTGCCGGAATAACTCTTCCATATCTGAAGGATCATTCCCATAGATCACAACGCAGAATTCATCTCCACCGATCCGGTAACAATTTCCACAATTTCCAAACACATGCAATATGATCCCCGCAGCATTTTGGATATATGCGTCTCCGGCTGCGTGCCCCATCGTATCATTGCACTGTTTTAAATTGTTAAGGTCAAAAACAACAATCTTCGCCTTCTTCGGCTGCCTGTTTACCTTGATCCATTCATCATATGCATTCCGGTTATAGAGTTTCGTCAGCATATCTTTGGTTGCAAGTTCTTCATAGAGCTGCAGCTTCTGCCCTGCATCCACCTGCTCTGCCACTTGTCTGCATACTTCGACCGCAAAAATAATGATATAGATAAAAACACCATATATGTCATATATACTTGTCTGAAATGATCCGTAATAAAAGTGCAGCAGATCTGCCACAAGCGTTCCCAGAAGAATAAACCCACCAACCACAACAACCCACAGATGACGGTGTACCTTCGTTTTCTATACTCAGAAATCAGCATGACTATCGTATAAAGCAGCGTTATCCCCAACAGGACATGTGTGACCGTGTACATCTGCCGGAAGCCTCGGATCCCGGCAAGCTGCAATATAAGCTGTACCGCCAGATTCAGATATGCCAGCGTGCAGATAATATCTGATCCCCACTTGTCCTCAATATCAAAGAATCCCTTGGTAAACCACACAAAGGAAGGCACCATGAGTATCAGGGCTACCGCTGATACGAATACGATCTCAACTCTGACCGGAAACAGGATCAGAAGTGCGGCATCTGTCTCGTTCAGTGCCCAAGTTCCGGTCAGAAAGGAAAAAGTGCCAAAATGCAGCAGAGTCTGCTTCATTTTCATTCTGGTCCGTGCGATCAGCCACCACAGTACCATGAAGAAACCCAATAATATCTCTAGCAGACAGATAAATGTTACCGGCATGGATCTGTACAACATTCCGCTATACATCTGGGTATACCCGCCGATTGAAAAATCAATTTGCTTTTGTCTGACCTCCGGATAGACCGCACGGATCATAACCTGGATCTGTTCTGCCCCGGATGGTATCCCGACATAATTCCACATAACTCCGGGTGACACCTTTGGCATTGCCTGCTGCTGTCCGACATGATAGATCAGCGTGTCATCAGCGTACACACTGACTTCCATATGCGCCGTATAAAAACGCAGACAGTCCCCTCCATCCTTTATCTTCTGTGCAGAAAATACAAACCTGCGGTTATCCTCATCTGTCTGGTATTCCCTGTCCGGAATAATGCTGCGGCAATATTTTTCCTGATGTTTGTTGTCAAAAAAACTCAATGATAAAATAACAACATGCAGAAAGACACACACTGCCACTATGATATAATATATCCTGCCCAGAATTGTCTTTACTTTCAAACTGCTTCTCCCTTACACTGCCATTTATTGTCAAAGCTATATTCCATATATACCACAAAACATTAGTTTATCAAAGATTAAAATGAAAAACCAAACCATCTTCATCTTGACATTTTTTCTCTGTGATTATATAATAATTTTAGTAACAATTACTATTATCAAGAAAGGATGGTAATATGCTGAAACGAAGTAAGCAGCGGGAATCCATCAAGAAGTTTCTCATCTCGCGTTATGACCACCCTACCGCAGAGACCGTCTATATGAATATCAAGGAAGAATTTCCGAATATCAGTCTCGGTACGGTATACCGCAATCTGTCATTACTGGCAGATATCGGTGAGATCCAGAAACTGTCCACCGGAATTGGACCTGATCGTTTTGACGGTAATCCAAAGCCGCATTACCATTTTATCTGCAAGGAATGCGGGAGCGTTCTGGATTTAAATGTAACGGGACTGGATCATATCAATGTTCTTGCCGCACAGGACTTTGACGGTGAGATTGAAGGACATGTGACTTATTTTTACGGAAAATGCTCTTCCTGTAAAGCCAAAAGACAGACTTCCTGATCATTTTTCCCCAAAAAACTTCTAAAATAATATAAAATAATGTTGACAAAAAGAAGTTTTTCATTTAAAATCAGTAATAGTTACTGATATCAATTTAAAGCACACAGTAATAGATTTCAAATAAGCGGGGAAATCTATTACAGCAGACAAATAACATTTTTCAAAGAAAAGGAGATTAAAATTATGGCAAAGTATGTATGTACAGTATGTGGTTATGTTTATGAAGGCGATGCAGCTCCGGAGATCTGCCCGGTATGTAAAGCTCCGGCTGAAAAGTTCAAATTGCAGGAAGGTGAGAAAGTATGGGCTGCTGAGCACGTAGTTGGTGTTGCAAAAGGAGTAAGTGAGGATATCGTATCCGATTTAAGAGCAAACTTCGAGGGTGAGTGCTCTGAGGTTGGTATGTATCTTGCAATGGCTCGTGTTGCTTACCGTGAAGGTTACCCGGAAGTTGGTTCCTACTATGAGAAAGCTGCATGGGAAGAGGCAGAACACGCTGCAAAATTCGCAGAACTGCTCGGTGAAGTTGTAACAGACAGCACCAAAAAGAACCTTCAGATGAGAGTTGACGCTGAGAACGGTGCAACAGCAGGAAAAACTGATCTTGCAAAACGTGCAAAAGCTGCAAACCTTGATGCAATCCATGATACCGTTCATGAGATGGCACGCGATGAGGCTAGACACGGAAAAGCATTTGAAGGACTGTTGAACAGATACTTCGGTTAATCTTTAAACCGCATAGACAATAAGCATTTCATAGGATAGACAGTTGTCAGCTGTCTATCCTTTTCGTTTGAAAATCAATATATATACTTTATGCCGGTTCCCCAAGTATGATCCGTATCAGGTTTTTATCCAGCATGATCGTCCGGTTCCACGGGTTCACGATAATTCCCTTTGTCTCTTCTGCGGCAAGTACCGCGCGGAATGCCTGCTCTATCCCCGTTAAAAATGTAGACATTACACTCCCGCTTCCCTTTAATTCTTCCTCAAAACTGGTAAATGCCGCCCACCAGCTATTGCCGTCCGGCGTCTGCACTGCCTGTATCTGCATCTGGCCGCCACCCGTCGGCGGTTCCACCGCTATGATAAACTGACCGCCCTCTTTCATGCGTCTGCGTATCACTGTCAGGGTATGCGCTAACATCTCTTCGCTTGCCTCCTGCTGCAGTGCCGCGATTGCGGTTTCTATTTTTTCATTTCCCTGTAATCCCTCATCGATTTTATTGTTATCCATAAAAGCTCCATTTCTATATGTAAAAAATTTTATTTTTTATACTATTGCCACTTGATTCAACTGATTATTTTACAACCACTTTTGTTTTATCTGTTTCATAAGCTGCTCTCCCTTTTCCCTACATATTATACCCTCCAATTTTCCTTTTCACAATCTGCTTTTCGCCGCACAGGGACAAGGAGTCGCTTGCGGTTACTGTTCACAGGCAGGCATTTTCTGAACTGAAAATGCCGCATGATACAGTGGTGGCAGCAGATTTTGCCGATTTGGAATGCGAAGTGCGCATCCCGCCCGGAGGGCTTTTTCATTCATAGGACGTAATTTCCTATGAATGAAAAAAGCATGGCATCCCTCTGGACAACCATGCTTTTGGGTTATTGTTCACACCTGTAGTGCAACTTCCAACAATTACAGTTCTTCGATTTTTTCTTTTGTTTCTTTCTCTGCTGTCTCGGCAAACCCGAGCACGACCTTAAACAGATCTCCGTCCACATACAGACGGAATGTACCACCCATAAGATCCATCAGGCTGTTTGCGATAGAAAGTCCGAGTCCGCTTCCTTCCGTATTTCTGGATGCATCGCCCCGCACAAAACGTTCCATCAGTTCATCACTGCTGATATTGAGCGGGTATTTTGACGTATTGCGGAAGGTGATAGACACCTGTGCCTCTTTTACTTCAAGATTGATGTAGACACGCGTCCCACTCTGGGCATATTTGCAGATATTATTCATCAGGTTATCGATCACACGCCAGAAATGTCTGCTGTCCGCCATGATATAGACCGGTGTCTCCGGCTTTTCGATCACAAGATCAAGTCCTGCCTCTTTTGTCTTTTCCTCAAATTCCCCGACCGTCTGTGTCATAAATATCCCGGCTTCTAACCGCTCTAAATGTACCGGAAGGTTTCCGGTGGACGCCTTGGAAGCCTCGATCAGGTCTTCGATCAGCTTTTTCAATCGGCTTGACTGGCGCTCTAACACCTCTAAATACTCCTGCGCTGTCTCGTTGTGCAGTTCTTCTTTTTCCAGCAGATCCACATAGTTGATGATCGATGTCAGTGGAGTCTTAATGTCATGGGACACGTTCGTGATCAGTTCTGTCTGAAACGTTCACTCTTCATCCGCTCTTCGATCGCATGTGTCATGCCGTCGCTGATATGGTTGATCTGTTCTCCCTGTTCCTTAAATATACCGGTCATACGCTTTGTACTGATCTGATAGCCCGGCTCACCGCCTGCAATTTTTTCCGTTCCGTTCTTTAACTGGTTTAACTGCACACAGTACCACAGGACCAGCGGATATAAAACCAGTTTTTCTAACAGCCAGAGTAAAAGGGCTATGTCTGAATTAAAAAACATCAATACCCCTATGCCCTCAAAAAATGCAAGTACCAGCATGACCAGGATCACTTTCCAGAGAAACCCGATATTTTCCCAGATCATCCGGGCGAACTGTCCGATTTTACGGAAAAGCTGGTAACACAGGGTATGTCTCCACCATTTTCCCAATTTTACCCGCACGGAAAAACTTAATAAAAACAGTAACAACAGCCATCCCATGCAAAGGGTTGCAACTGCAGTAACAAATAAGATAAACGGCAGATACGCAACATCGACATTTATCAGGAATATCGCTGCCACATAAAAAACAAATACCTCTGCCAGCACAGCCCCCACTGCAAAAACATCCAGCCACAGATGATCCCAGACAGTCGTAACGATCTCATCCGTTCCATTCCGGTGCCCCGCCGCACACATCAGAAATACAAAGGCTGCTGCTCCGATGATAAAACTTACAAACATTGTGACTAGCGCCGTGTAACGCATGCTGTATACAAAATTCAGCAGGGTATTTGCCTGTACGTACAAGTCCGTACTGTTCCAGTCTGTCCCAATATTCTGCGGCAGGATCACAACCATCTGATAAGTGGTTTTCGGTGATGTGTTCCCCATGTTTACCCAGAGTGTATAGTTGCTGTCAAGATAATAATCCTCGTGTGTTGTATACGAAACGCTGGCATCTTCTTTGTTTTTTTCAGATGAGTCCACCCGGTCGACCTCATCCATGGATATCTCCCGGACTCCGTCTAATAACACATTTCCCCAGTGATTTACATCCATGCGCGTGCCATCAAACATGTCAAGCGTGACGTATTCTCCATTTGCAATATCATCCATGCCGCTGTCTGTGACATCCGTCAGTGGCTCTTCGGTTGATTCTGCTACTGTATCCCCGTCCGCAGCATCAGTCAATGGTTCTTCCGTTGATTCTGCTACTGTATTCCCGTCCGCAGCATCGCTCAATGCCACATCTGTAACCGTTCCTTCCGCAGAAGCAGCATCGGTCAACGTCTCATCTGTGTGTTCAAACAGATACATTTTTTTCTCGGTATCATAAGTAAAAACTGCGCTTCCATATCCGTCTATGTCCGTCTCAACCTTCTGCACCGGATAATACTCATTTCCCGCCAGATAAACAAAAACACCTTTTGCCTCATCATAGCAGATCCGGTCCGCATAGACGCTCACCCACGAATCATCCCCGGAATACATGAGCTGCACACCGCCGCCGGTCAGAAAATTTCCATTTGTGTATACAATCTGATCTTCGTCCGATAATTCCACACTGTTTGTATACACGTCTTCCAGACTGATCTTATCCGAAAAGTTGCGTTCCGCATATGATTTTTCATTATTCAGGTCAATCCCATCGAGGCTGTCTGCTTTGATAATACCATATTTAAAATATTTGCTTTCTACAGAACCTGCCGGCTGTTCCCGCCTTACATCATCCACCGCGGACAGACCATATTCATAGGAAACATTTTCAAACCACTGCTTTCTTGTTTCATCCTTTGAATTTCTATAGATTCCTTCATCAAACATAAAGATCACACCCATCGCGCTGAACACAAAACACAGTGCACTGGCACTGAGCGCGATCCAGGCAATGATCTTTGCCGCTGTCGATCCTCTCAAATTTTTCACTTTTCTCATACCTGTCCTTCCATTTTATAACCACGTCCCCACACAACTTTCAAATACCGCGGTTCTGCAGGGTTATACTCCACTTTTTCCCGCAGATGCCTGATATGTACCGCCACTGTATTCTCCGTTCCGTAGGGATTATCCTGCCATACCTGTTCGTAAATCTGGTTCGGGGAAAACACCTCTCCGGGATGCTCCATCAGAAGTTTTAAAATATCGTATTCCGTGCGTGTCAGAGAAATCTTTTCGCCGTCAAGCGACACCTCTTTGCTGCGGTCGTCAAGTTCGATCCCGCCGATCGAGAGAACATCTTTTCTGATGGCTCCGCCTCCGAGCTGCATATAGCGTCTGAGCTGTGATTTGACGCGCGCCTGCACTTCAATCGGATTAAACGGTTTGGTGATATAATCGTCCGCCCCGACGGTCAGCCCTAACACTTTATCCGTATCCTCACTTTTTGCTGTCAGTAAAATAACCGGAACATTGCTCGTCTCACGAATTTTCACCATCGCTGCAATCCCATCCATCTCCGGCATCATGATATCCATCAGTACCAGATGGATGTCCTGTTCCTTTAACACCTCAAGTGCCTCTTTTCCGTTATATGCTTCAAATACCTGATAACCGTCCGCCATCAGATAGATTTTTAATGCTGAAACAATGTCTTTCTCATCATCGCACACCAGTATACTGTACATGTTTTCCCCTTTTCCACAGGTTTTCGATAGATTTTTACATAAACCTGTCTCTTTATGATCATGCTTTTATTGTAACGGAATAATTATGAATTTCCAATCAGTCAAAACATTAAGATTTGATGAAGTTGTACCTTGTATTCAGATAAAAGGAATGCTAATATAGAAAGGTAGCGCTCCCGGAAGTTTTTATTTTCCGGGAGTAAATTATGGAATTTTTTACACAAAGGTTAAACAAAGGAGGATTTATGGAAGAAAATAAAATGGGCGTCATGCCGATTGACAAACTCATTATCTCAATGTCCCTGCCGATCATGATCTCCATGCTCGTTCAGGCGCTCTATAATATTGTCGACAGTATTTTTGTTGCCATGATCAGCGAAAATGCCCTGACCGCAGTGTCTATGGCTTTCCCGATCCAGAACCTTATGATTGCTGTCGGTGTCGGAACTGCCGTCGGCGTAAATGCGCTTTTAGCGCGCTCCCTGGGAGAAAAGGATACCGAAAAAGTAAATAAGGTCGCAGAAAATGCTGTATTTTTAATTCTTGTCAGCTATCTGCTCTTTCTGATCATCGGTCTGTTTTTTGCAGAACCGTTTTTCCGCAGCCAGACAGATATTGAAGAGATCATCGTTTATGGAAAACAGTATCTGACGATCTGCTGCTGTCTTTCTTTCGGTATTTTTACGCAGCTTATGTTTGAGCGTATGCTGCAGGCAACCGGAAAAACCATTTATACCATGTATACACAGGGTGTCGGTGCGATCATCAATATCGCTCTCGATCCAGTTCTCATCTTTGGTCTGTTTGGTCTCCCGAAAATGGGCATTTCCGGTGCTGCTGCTGCAACCGTCATCGGACAGATGATTGCCGGTATTCTGGCAGTTGTTTTAAACCACACAAAAAATAAGGAAGTACAGATTGACCTGCACCATTTCCGCCCGGACAAAAATATTATCGGACAGATTTATGTGATCGGTGTTCCCTCTATTGTAATGCAGGCGATCGGTTCCGTGATGAACTACGGTATGAACCGTATCCTGATCGCGTTTTCCTCCACGGCAACCGCAGTGTTCGGCGTTTACTTTAAACTGCAGAGCTTCGTATTTATGCCGGCTTTTGGTTTAAACAACGGTGTCATCCCGGTTATGGCATACAACTACGGTGCCGGAAACAAAGAGCGTGTCACAAAAACTTTAAAACACTGTGTCGCTTATGCAGTCAGCATCATGGCAGTCGGCCTGCTTTTATTCCAGCTCTTTCCAAAGCAGCTTCTCTCCATGTTTCAGGCTTCCGACACAATGCTCTCCATCGGTGTCCCTGCGCTGCGTATCATCAGTTTAAGTTTCCTGCTTGCCGGCTTTGGAATCTCCTGCAGTAGTATTTTCCAGGCACTTGGAAAAGCAGTCTACAGTATGTGCATATCCATTGCAAGACAGTTAGTGATCCTGCTCCCGGCAGCATACCTGTTAGCACAGTCCGGCAATGTCAATCTGGTATGGTGGGCATTCCCGATCGCTGAACTGGTATCTGTGGGTGCAACTGCATTTTTCTTAATGAAGATCAACCGGAGTATCGTGAGCAAGATCGGACAGTAACATTACAAAAAAATCCCGTATGAGACTGATTTTAAAAATCATTTCCCACGGGATTTTTTGACCGGAAATATTTTCACTCATGGACTTAAACTTTTTATTTCTGGTTTGCCGGTTCCATATTGACGGAGCGGCCTTTGATCTTTGCATTTTTCATGGCATCTAAAACTTCTTTTCCGTATTCTCTCGGCACTTCCACGAATGTGTATTTATCATACATATCAATGGCTCCGACAAGTTTACCCGGCATGCCGGATTCGCCTGCGACTGCACCTAAGATATCGCCCGGTTTCACGCGGTCTTTTTTACCGATGTTGATAAACAGACGCACCATGCCCTCTTCAGCTCCGGTATTGTCAAAATCAAAAGAGTCCTCTCTGTCATTGTCAAGATTGATCTGTCCCAACGCCTGTTTTAAGAATGCTGCTGCAATGTCCATTGCAGTATAATCAGATTCGTTGATCTGCTTTTCGATGATATCGATCGTATCTTTTAAATTTTCCTCGTCGATAATTCTTCCGATTTCTTCCATGACCTTCTCAGCCTTGATCTGTGCCACATCATCCGTGGACGGGATCGGCATTGCAACGATCTTGGTCTTGCAGTAACGCATGATATCTTTTAATTTATATACTTCTTTGCCTTTGACGAAAGTAAACGCACGTCCGGTTCTTCCGGCACGTCCGGTTCTTCCGATACGATGAACATAATATTCGTCATCCTGTGGAATATCATAATTGAATACCGCTTCCACATCATCCACATCGATACCTCTCGCTGCAACATCGGTCGCGATCAGGATCTCTGTTTTTCCGGTACGGAAACCGCGCATCACACGGTCACGCTGTGTCTGCTTCATATCTCCGTGCAGTCCCTCTGCAAAATAACCGCGTCCCTGCAGTTCCTCAGTCAGTTCGTCCACCATGCGTTTTGTGTTACAGAACACCAGAGAGAGTTTCGGATTATAATAATCAAGAAGTCTGGTCAAAACTTCGATCTTGTCTTTTCTCTTTACATCATAGTAATACTGCTCAATATTCGGAACGGTCAGCTCTTTTTTTACCACTTTGATCGTCACGGCATCGTGCTGGTATTTCTTCGTGATATCTAAGATCGGCTTTGGCATGGTCGCAGAAAATAACACCGTCTGACGTCCTTCCTCCGGGATATACTCTAAGATCGTCTCAATATCCTCACGGAATCCCATGTTTAACATCTCGTCTGCCTCATCAAGTACGATCGTGTTCACTGCCTCACAGCGGATCGTCTTTCTGCGCAGATGATCCATAACACGTCCCGGTGTACCGATAATAATCTGTGCCCCACCCTTCAATGCCTTGATCTGACGGCTGATCTCCTGTCCGCCGTACACCGGAAGGATCTTTACACCGTGCATATATTTTGCAAGTTTACGGATCTCATCCGCCACCTGGATGGCAAGCTCTCTTGTCGGTGATAAGATGATAACCTGTGTTTTTTTATTATTCGGATCTACTTTATGCAGTACCGGGATTCCAAATGATGCCGTCTTTCCGGTTCCTGTCTGTGCCTGTCCAATGACATCCACACCGGACATCACAACCGGAATTGCCTGACTCTGGATCGGTGTTGCCTCTTCAAATCCCATTTCTGCTATCGCACGCAATACCTGCGGATATAAATCTAACTGATCGAATCTAACTGTTTCCATATATTTCCTTTCCATAGAAACGTGCGCCATTGGCGCGCGTAAAACAAGGGGCTGATCAACAGCCCCCATAAGCGCAACAGTCTGAATGATAACACGGTGCCCGTACTTTTGTCAAGAAATTCCCCCGCGCAACAGTTCGCATCAACTGCGGATTTTCGGGAATTATGTACCCCAAACCTCATCTTTCGACAAAAATCGTTGCCGACTTTTGGTCTGGGTGTTACTTCTTATTTAAAAGCAATCGACAATCATGTATATTATCCATTCTACTGCATCACTTTTTACTTCCGGTTTTCCGTGTGAAAAACTCGATTGCGGATTTTTGTTTCTATCTGTTATATTCTATGCCGCATTCATAAAATGTTTCCTGTTTTATTTGTCACTCACATCTGCTAAGTGTCCCAGTGCAAGATCATTTCTGGATTTTTTCTTAACCTGATAAAGCATCGCATCTGCCGCATGCAGAAAATCCCAGCTCTTTGTATCATCTTTCGGAATATCATAACAGATTCCCTGTGAGATTGTCACGATAGGCATTGCCTTAGAATATGCATGTTGGATTCCAAGATCAATGATCCGCTGCCGCAATCCCTCCGCCGCATGTCTGACCGCTTCCTCCGTCATATTCTGATAGAGAATGATAAACTCATCCCCTCCATATCTCGCACAGAATATCATATCATTCTGCATCAGCTCAAGCTGCTTTGCGATCCGCTTAATGCACTCATCCCCTGCCTGATGTCCGTAGTTATCATTATACTGCTTAAAATAATCGATATCCAGGATCTCCATGGCAAGCGGCGTCTGCTCTGATAATGCTTTCTCAAATACCTGATCCAGATAATCATTAAGGCGGAACCGGTTTGCCAGGCGCGTCAGTGCATCCGTCTCTGACTTTTCCAGAAGCCGGATATTTGCTTCTTCCATCTCGCGCCTTTTTTTGTTCGCCCGCTCTAAAGATTCCCGCACATCAAGCATATTAGCGATCATCGCCTGTTTTTCTTTTTCCATGATCTCGGACAACTCGTAGTACTGCCCCGCAGCCTCTAAATATGCATCATTATCCTTATGCATACGGTAAAACTTAATTTTCAGGGAAATAATCTGCCTCTGAAGATTGACGATCTTTGACTGCCATGTCAATGGCTCTAAAATTTCCATTACCCGCAAAAGAGCATCATCATTTCCGATTTCAAGCAAAAGCTGGCTGAATTCATAAAGATCACTAAAAATATCCATGATCGGAATATCTGCATTGATCTCCTCACAAATCAACCGGATGCATTCATCACGCGCCGCCGTCTTTCCGGTTGCATGGCATACCTGTGCCTTAAAACAGCGAAAACTGAGCAGTTCAATGCCATCAATACGGCCCGCGCACTCATCCGAGACAAGCTCTGCATAATGTGCTGCACGCTCCGGCATATCGCGATACAAAAAACCGGTTCCCATTCCTATATAAACACAGGTGATCAGGCGGTAATTTTTATCATCTTTCACAAAATCCTTTACATGCTGTCCACAATTTTCAAAATATCTCTGTGCCTCTAAATATTGTCCACAGGATAAATATAAATTTCCAAGATTTATATCTATCATGGTTTCTTCCTGTTTTAACTGATATTTCGTACAGAAATTCAATCCGGTCAGATAATAGTCAAGCGCGATCGGCTCATTTCCCCGATTGATCGCCGTAATTGCCATCAGATTATATGCACGCGCCACAAGCTCCCACTGATTTGATTCATTCAGATAAGATACGCCTTTGCTGATGCAGAAAAAAAACTTTTCACTTTCATTTAACAGATAATAAGTCTCTGCGCTGTAATAGTATGCAAATCCAAGCAGCTTTGGATCATTTTTTTCATTGCATACTGTTCAATATCATAACAAAACTTCAATGTCCGTTTTGCATCGTTTCCCCGGCTGTCGTACACTCCCTGTATCCATGCGCGGACAACTTCATCATATCCGTCGTATTCCATGTGCACTGCCTCCTCTCATTCCACAACAGACATTTCTTTTCACGTTTTCTCTCTAAAAAGAATGCCATTTTATTATAAAATAGAACTGTGTCTTATTCAAGGAAGAATGCTTTTTCTTTTATTCGAAATATGCTACCGGATCTACGGGTGTGCCATCTTTATCAAGTTCAAAATACAGATTGCTTCCCTCTACCGTGAAGTATTTCGTCGGCTCTCCAACATATCCTAATACATGTCCGGCCTCCACATAATCTCCCTTTGCAAAATTCAGCTCCTTTAACTGTCCGTAAACTGCCTCATAGCCATCACCCAGATCGACCGTAACTGTACAGCCTGTCACCTCATCATTTTCAATACTCTTAATCTGGCCTTTGGCAACTGCATAGACTTTATCATTGACCTCACCTGCAATGATCACTGCCGGATTATATTTATACTGGTCAAGCGTCGGGAAATAAACCGTGGAATCCATGCTGTAATTGATGATCACGTTTCCCTCCATCGGCCAGAGCAGCTCCTCCGAAAAATGAAGTGTCTGTGCTTTGCCTGTCGTCTGAATGCTCTGTGCTGCTTCTGTTTCTTCCGTTTCCGCTGCATTATTTTCTTCTGCAAGTTCCGCCGTTACGGCAGGATCATCCAGTTCATTCTCCATTTCATTTAAAGACTGTTTTGGAGGAACCAGTGCAGATGCCTCGGCAGACTGCTCCGAACTCTCCTCTGCTGCAATATCATCTGCCTGTTTCTGCATTTCTTCTGCAAGTTCGGCTTCCATCTGCTCCCGTTCCTTTTCCTGTCGGCTGCTGTATAACGCAGTCGTTCCAACTGCCGCTAAAGCGATCAGCAGCCCCGCAATCACATATTGTCTGTACCCCAAAAAACCTTTCTTTTTCATTATTTCTCACCATCCATTATTTATTTTTAACCATAGTGTTTCCACATCCCGGATGGTTTATACGATTATTTTTTTATTTCTTTCCTATAAATTACCGGCCTGCCCGATCACTGCTCCCTTATAAAAATAAGCAAGAATCTCCCGATAACCATATCCCTCTTTTGCAAGTTTCTCTGCTGTATTCTGGCTTAATCCAAAACCATGTCCCATGCCCCTTGCCACGATACGCACATGATCGTCTATTTCCGTGATCGTAAAGCAGGCAGATGGAAGCTCTAATGCATGGCGGAACTGCTCTCCATCGTATGTTTCCCCCGCAACTTTGATTTTTGTCACATACTCTGCCGCATCGCGGCTTACGATCTCAATCTGTGTCAGTTCCGTCAGCCCTGCATCAGGATATGCCGCACGGCATTTTTCCAGGAACTCCTCTTTTTCATAATAAAACACGGAAAGATAACCTTCCGCCGTGGTGTCCGCATGACATTCTGCCGTAACAAGATATGGCATGTCTGCATCTTCATATAACTCTGACATGCTGCGTGTCCGCCCACTGCTGATCGCATGATATGCCGCATATATGTAAGTTCTGTTATATAAGAGTGTCTCCCCCGCCGTCGCTTCCACACAGGATTTCAGTTTCTGATAATTTTTATCAAAATTTTCTCCCCAAAGCTCCTGCTGCTGATCCGGCGGCATGCTCTCCGGTTCCTTCGTCCCCGCCTGCATGGCATCATACAGATTCGTTCTGGCGATCACACATTGTGCTTTGATCGTTTCCGCTGATTTATCAATCCCGATCTCCTGCGCCACGATCTGCAAGACCTTCATCTCAGTTTCTTCATCCTCATCCTTACTGTCTCCACTTTGTGTCTCTGCCTGTCCTGATAAGATATCTTTTTTATTTTCCTGATGCTCCCGGACTTCCCTCTCCATACCCTCTACACTATCTATGGTATTCCATACTTCCTGCGCCCCTTCCTTTCCATAAATGAGGTTTTCCAGGCGCATTCGCTGCATCAGTGTTGTGATAAAAACCGGCACCAGTAATATCAGACATATTCCTTTCAGCCAGAAACCTGCACGTTTTCTTCGTCTTTTTCCCATAAAAAAATCTCCCTGTCCATTTAATATATGAAACAGAGAGACTTCTCATTCAGATTTTTTACATCACATTCATTACCAGACTAAATGCCTGCATCATTACAAATCCGATCTCTGCCATGATCAGCAGTGCATAAAGTACGGTATACACGATTGGAAACGCCATTTTGCGTTTTAAAAGATGTGCCCGCCATACATAATAACCAGGCTTTAAAAAGATTGCAAACAGGATCAGTCCAAGTATTTTATAATTCTGCTTGTTGATCTTTACAATGTCGATGACAACAAAAATAATGAATGCCGCAAGCAATGCATAATTAAGCAGAGAAAATATCACATAACTTCCATTGTACATCACATTCATATAGCTGCCATCCATAATGCTGTCATAAGTCATTGCCTGAAATACAGATGATGTCGCAACCATGCTGATGATCTCACGCAGCGGCATTACGATCAGTAACAGATAGCAGAAAATATCTGAAACCGGACCATGCTGCTCCTGCGGTGTCCAGTTATTCTGGCTGTACTGCGGATTGCCATAGGTCTGCTGTCCTCCATTATACTGCTGATCCCCGTAAGTCTGCTGTCCATTGTTATACTGCTGATTGCCATAGGTCTGCTGTCCGTTGTTATACTGCTGATCCCCGTAAGTCTGTTGTCCATTGTTCATGTTCTGATTTTCGTCCATAATCTCCTCCTTAATTTTGCTTTATTTTTTCTGTCTGTTTCCAATAATATTGGAAAGAGCTGCAAACTGCTCTAACGTGAGCGCCTCCCCCCGGATGGTAAGCGGTTCTCCAAGTTCTGCGATACACTCCTGTATCTCTTCCTTGGAAAGATGTACCTGCGGCGCATTCGACAATCCGTTCGCCAGTGTTTTTCTTCTCTGGTTAAACGATGCCCGGATAATGTGAAACATCAGTTTTTCATCATCACCTGTACCGGCACCTCCTCGTGTCTGGTCAGCCGGATCACTGCACTGCCGACATTCGGGCGCGGCATAAAGCAGTTTGGCGGAACATTGGCAACGATCTGGGGTTTTGCATAAAACTGCACCGCTAACGACAGTGCACCGTAATCTTTCGTTCCCGGTCCTACCTGCATGCGGTCTGCAACTTCCTTCTGCACCATGACCGTAATGCTGTCGATCGGAACATGGCTCTCAAAAAGTCCCATGATGATCGGTGTGGTAATATAATAAGGAAGATTTGCAACGACCTTGATCGGCTTTCCACCATTTCTTTCCATCGCAAGTTTTGCGATATCCAGTTTTAAAATATCCTGGTTGATCACAGTCACATTGTCATAAGCGCTTAATGTATCCTCTAAGATCGGGATCAGATTGGTATCGATCTCTACCGCAACCACTTCCCTGGCATTTTCACACAGATACTGTGTCATCGTACCGATACCCGGACCGATCTCAAGAACAAAATCATCCTTTGTCACTCCCGCAGCCTCGACAATCTTCTCAAGAACATGTGGATCGATCAAAAAATTCTGCCCGAATTTTTTCTGAAAATTAAAATGATATTTCTGCAAAACCGCAATCGTATTCTGCGGAATCCCTAATGTAGCCATAAAACTCCTCTCAATCCTTCCGGTTACTTAACATTTCCTCAAACAGCGTATCTAAAAACTTTGTATACAACCCGTTAAATGTCTCATGAAAAGTCTGTGCCACACTTGCATCTCCCTGACCTGTCATCTGTGCCTCCTCAAAAAGTGCAAATGCCGTTTCATAAAGCTCCGGATTTTTATCATAAAATACTTCCGTCAGTCCATCCTGAAAAGCAAACTGCGCCTCCTGGGAAAGATTGTCCTTGAAATCTTCCTTGGAAATACAGCCTTTCTCCTCATAATCAGAAAGATAAATATGTCCCTCTGCAGATTTTACAAAATCGCGAAATACCGTTGCCACATCCTCGTATGTAACAGGAACATAATTCTCATTCCAGTATCTGTCAAATGTTTCCCTGTCCGGAAAGTGTGAAAAAATATCGTTATCCATGTTATTCTCCATTTCTGCGTGTGAAAATTCTTATGTTTCACACTATTCTCCATTTCTGCGTATAAAATATTGTATACAATAAACAGACTGCGCATTCCATGGGCAGACCTATCGCCATAAATATACAAACAGGATGCCATCACGGTCTGTCCGTCTCTGACACCCTGTCTTTCATTATATACAAAAATCATATATAAGGCAAAGATTTATTTTTCATCGTGGAACATTTCGATAACACTGTTCAGCCGTACAATATTCTCACGGTTATTGTCCACAAGTGTTTCATTTCCCTGGACAATTCCGGAAACCTCAAGTGTTTTCTGTGCAATATCCGTCACACCATCAGCCGCCTCGGAAACCGTCGAACTGACACCCTGCATGGCATCTGCAATCTCAACAATAGAACTTAACAGTGTATTGATCTGTCCGCTGATGGCAGACATATCATCATCAAATACGGTTGCATCTTTCGTATACTGGTCTGCAACCCCCATAAAGTCCTCATAATCTTTTAGTACTGTCTGCTCTAAGAAATCCGTACTTTCCTTTAAGCATCCTGTCATATTTGCCACAGCCTGGTTTACCTCGGCAATGATTTCATTGATACTGCCGACCGTCGTGGATGTCTGGGCTGCCAGCGTACCGATCTCTCCGGCAACGACTGCGAATCCCTTTCCTGCCTCTCCGGCTCTTGCCGCCTCGATTGAGGCATTTAATGCCAGCAGATTCGTCTGACTTGAAATTTCAAGGATTGCCTGTGTAAACTGGTTGATCTTTTCTACTGCTTTTGCCTGCTCCATGGCAGCTTCCGTTTTCTGCTGTACATTTTCGTACATCTGAACCGTTTTTTCGCTTGCAGCCTGCGTCTTTAACTTAAGCTGACCTGCGCGTTCCTTTACCTCAACAGAGGACTCCCGTCCCTCCTTTGAATACCGCTCAATATCCGTTGCGCGCTCTTTGATGTCACTGACCGTGGTGTTGACCGTCTCCATCGTCGCCGCTGTCTCTTCCATTGCTGCTGCAAGTTCCTGCGTCGTATCTGTGTTGACGCTGCTCATCTCACGCACACGTTTCGTTGTATCAGAAAGCTGTTCTGTCGTATTTTTCAGATCTGTGTATACATGACGGATATTTGCTACCATTTGACGCAGATTCTTGCGCATGTTGTGAAGTGATATCGCCATTCTTCCGGTTTCATCTTTTCTTTTATAAAGGTGCTGGTTTGCCGGATTGCTCGCAAACTCAAATTCAGCCGTCTGTTTTACGATACCGTCGATCTGGGTGATCGGCTTTGTGATTGTAAATCCGAGTACTGTACCAATAATTATGGTAAGTATCATTGCAAAAGCTGCTCCTCCGAATATCTGTTTTGCAAGCTGTCTGGATTTTTCCTGCAGTTCAGTTTTTGGTGCCGTAAGGACAAATTTCATGCCATTTTCCAATGTCTTATAATACATGACCTTATCTTTTCCCTGATAAGTATAGGAAACGGCAGTCTCCTCCGTCTGCTCATTTCCAAGCGCATCCACTACTGACTGCAGTCCGCTGTCTGCATCCGCAAGATTACTTCCATCTCAAGATCTTTGTGATACATTACCTCACCGGAATCATTGGCAAGGAAACCATAACCACTATCAAATATACTTAAAGAATCAATCGTATTTGTAAATTCACTGAAATCAATATCCATTCCAATGATACCAATGGACTCTCCATCCACCTCAATCGGAATAACATAAGAAATCATATACACACCAATGTTAGAATTCAGATATGGTTCCATCCAGGTTTCTTTTCCGTTCTGTACCGGAATATAATACCATCCGACATGCTCCACATCACTCGGATCATACATGGAAAAGTCTGTTGGCGTCACACTCTCAAATTCACTGTCACTGTTGTTCCTTGTAAGGAAAAGCCCGCTTGTCGGTTCCGTAAATTCAGGGTTATAACGGATATACGCTGTGAGTGCTCCCTTTGTGTTCTGTGCAGACTGCATCAGGATAGGAAGCATCTGCTTTGTATAAGTATCCACATAATCCCTGCTTGTCCGGAAAGATGCTGCATGTTCCAGTTTGGCAACTGCAATACTGTATACCATTTCCACTGACTGTGAAACATTCTGCATCATGGTATCAAGTTCATCGCTCTGACTCACACACTTAAGCTGCATTTCCTGCTGTGAATCTTCATAAGAAGTGCTGACTGAGTTTACAATACTGATCGCTCCGCAGATAAATGTAGATACCAGCGAACATAGTATTACGGTTACAATAATTTTTGTTTTTATTGATTTCATACCAATTTCCCCCTCTGTCCAGATTCCTCCTGTTGTTTCAATTTTACCATATTCGACTTTATTTTCAATAAAATATATACTGTTTCGTTATGTTTTCGTAGATTTTAAAAATTATATGCTATTTTTTTATTCATTTTATCGAACATATTTTCGTTTTTCTATTGCATGTGTTTTGATTTTGTGTTATATTGATTTTATCGAACACTCGTTCTGTTTTTAGTAATATGCGACCGATAATCCAACCCCGTTTATATGTAACTATGAAGAATATGAAAAGACCATGAGAAATGGAGATCAACATGAACATCCAGCAAAATATGTCCCTAATGGAAAAACTTTCTATACTTACCGCCGCTGCAAAATACGATGTTGCCTGTACTTCCAGCGGTGTGGACCGCCGTGGCAATGGCACCGGCATGGGGAACTCTCTCGCCTGTGGGATCTGTCACTCATTCTCTGCGGATGGGCGCTGTATTTCTCTGCTCAAGATCCTCTTTACCAATGAATGTATTTTTAACTGCGCCTACTGCCAGAACAACTGTAACTCCGATGTAAAACGGGCTTCCTTTACCCCGGATGAAGTCTGTGAGCTGACGATAGAATTTTACCGGCGCAACTATATTGAGGGACTTTTCCTAAGTTCCGGCATCATGATCAGTCCCAATTACACGATGGATCTGATCTATCAGACCCTCTACCGGCTACGCAATGTCTACCATTTCAACGGCTATATCCATGTCAAAGCGATTCCCGGCGCAGATCCTGTCCTTGTGGAAAAAGCCGGTTTTCTTGCCGACCGTATGAGTGTCAATTTAGAACTTCCGACCGCCGACAGCTTAAAGAAACTGGCTCCCTATAAGTCCAGAACTACTATTTTAAAACCAATGCGCCAGATCCAGAACCGCATTACGGAAAATAAGGATGAACTTGCCATTTACCGCAAAGCACCGCGTTTTGTCCCCGCCGGTCAGAGCACACAGATGATCATTGGTGCCACTCCGGAACACGATTATGAAATCATGCGCGTTGCTGAGACACTTTATCAGAAGTTTGACTTAAAGAGAGTTTTTTACTCGGCTTTTGTCAATGTAAACCACGACTCAAACCTGCCGGTTCTGCCGGGTGGTCCGCCTCTTTTACGTGAGCACCGCCTCTATCAGGCAGACTGGCTGCTGCGCTATTATGATTTTAAAGTGGATGAATTACTGACCAAAGACCGCCCGGATTTCAATATCTATCTGGATCCAAAATGTGACTGGGCACTCCGTCACCTGGAGTATTTTCCGGTTGAGATCAACCGCGCCGATTATCACACCCTTTTGCGGGTTCCCGGCATCGGTGCAAAATCTGCCTCCCGCATCGTAAAGGCAAGACGTATGAATAAACTCGATTTTTCCGATCTGAAAAAGATCGGTGTCGTACTAAAACGTGCCCTGTACTTTATCACCTGTTCCGGTCGCATGATGTATCCCACAAAATTAGACGAGGATTATATCTGCCGCAGCCTGATTGCCGACCGTACCCAGATTCCACGCGAAATACGTGAGGCAGGATATCAGCAGCTCAGTTTGTTTTCCTGATGATGCTGAATGGAGATTAGTGTGAAAAATAAGATTTTTCACATGCAAGATTTGTGCTTACGCACAAACTTGAGATGCAAATGAAAACGTTGTTTTCATTGAAAAACAGCGCAAGAATGGGGATTAATATGTACACATTTATCTGCGAAGATTCTCCCAACGGAATTTTTTCCGGCATTTATGATGCGTGGGATTTTAAAGTAAATCAAAATAAAAAATATCCAGCCGGCAGCACAGCGACTGACACTTCTTCCCGCATATACCGCATGCCTGCTCGCACGAAGATATCCACGTTGTCTGCCATGAGCCGGACAATTATCAACTGTTTTATGAGTATATCCATGTGGAAACTTCCACAGAAAAATCAGATAAAGTCGCCCGTACCATCCAGTGCAGGCTTGGCAGTGAATTTTACGATGCCATTTTAAATGCGATCCTCTCCATTGTTCCCGCGAAAAAGAATGACTTAGACAAAGCCGACGCTATTTACCACACTCTTGTACTTGGTCTGAATACAGCCGCCGGAGCACGCGCCATCCATGATCTCTCCAATCCTTATGTCCACCGCCTGTTTACATTGTCGCGCGCTACCGCAAACGAAGCGCATCACCTGCTCGGCTTTCTTCGTTTTTCGGAACTGGAAAATGGTGTTTTATTCTCCACGATCCATCCAAAAAATAATGCCCTGCCGATATTAGCAGAGCACTTCACCGATCGTCTCCCACAGGAGAATTTTATGATATATGATGAGAACCGGCAGCTTGCCGCAGTCCATGCCGCCGGCAAGAACTTCATGCTGGTGGATGCCTCCGGCATAGATCAGGACCTTTTAAAACGTACCTCCGAAAAAGAGTCTGCGTATCGGAAACTGTGGCTGGCCTTTTTTGACCAGATTGCGATCCAGGCACGGATCAATCCAAAACTTCAGGCACAGAACATTCCGAAGCGCTTCTGGAGTGATACACCGGAACTTGCAAAAAAATAAAGCCCTGTTCCAATTGAACAGAGCATCTCTTTACTATCTTATATATATTATAACCAAACTATTCTTTTTTGTAAATAATATCCTTATTACGAAACAGCCTTTCCGCATTTACCCTCGTCGCCTGTTCTACTTCCTCCGGCGTGATCCCTCTTAATTCTGCGATCTTTTTAATCACAAACGGGATGTATGAAGAATCGTTTCGCTCCCCGCGGTGCGGCTCCGGCGCCATATACGGACAGTCCGTCTCAAGAAGGATCCGATCAAGCGGGATCTCCTGTACGGTCTCCTTTAACTTTTTCGCATTTTTAAAAGTCACAACACCGCCGACACCGATATAATATCCCATTTTTATAAATTCCTGTGCCATCTCTTTCGAATAAGAATAACAGTGGATCACTCCCGGTATCTCCTCCGCATGTACTGATTTCATCACTTCCATAGTATCCGCTGCCGCATCTCTGGAATGGATGATGACAGGAAGTGACGCTTCTCTTGCCATTTTCATCTGTTCCGCAAACCAGTATCTCTGCTGTTTTTGTACTTCCGGTTCTTTATCCCAGTAATAATCCAGCCCGATCTCTCCGACCGCAGCTACTTTTTCTTTTTTGGTCTGCTCTTTCAGCCATGCAAATGTTTCCTCATTCAGGCCACTGATATCGCTCGGATGTACACCGACTGCTGCATAGACAAACGGATACTTCTCCGACAGTGCAAGCGTTGTTTTGGTAGATTCGATTGAGGCACCGACATTGATAATCGTTCCTACACCACGCCCTGGCATAGATGTGATCAGCGCATCCCTGTCCTCCTCAAACCGTTCATCATCATAGTGTGCATGTGTTTCAAATATCATAATTATATTTCTCCTTTATTTACCTGCATGAGTACCGGGATTTTTCCAATGATCTCACCGCCAGGTACACTCTGTCCACCATATACAGCCTCGATTACCGGTGCAATCCCTTCAACTGAAATCCTGCTTTAAATATATACCCTTTTACGCCAAGTTCCAATACTTTTACAATATATTTTAGATCTGTCTTTTTAATTTAACCGGAAAGTTTCAATGGCATTTTCTAACTGTTTCATGCTGTCCATCATCTTTACGACTTCGGATTTTAAAGCCTCTGAATCCTCCATCTGCTGTCCAAGGAAGCGATTTATTTCCTCCGTGGTTCTTACGGTATGTTCAGAAGAATCCCCGATTGCACGTATTTTATCTAACACTGCATGTCTTCTACCGTTCATCTCATCCACTTTTCCCGATATCTCATCCAGTTCCTGTATCATACTCTCCATGACGCTGCTCATGTTTCCAAATGCCTCCATGGTATATCCGGCACTCTCTACCATTTCATTGACTTTGCCGCTTGTCTCCATGACACATTCCCCGGACTGCAGGACTTCATTTTTCATTTCCGCTACGGTCATGATCAGGGATCACATTCTTGTAATGGTATGAAATAATGCCTCGAAAAGTTTTCCAAACTCTCCACCTTTTTTCCGTTTCTCTTTTTCCTGTACCGTAAGATCTCCGTTTGCCACACAATCAAGTCTTCCGATACTTTTTCTGATATTGCGCGTAATGCCTGCCGTGATCACGGTTGCAATAAGCATGGCTGCAATGCATGCCGCAACGATCATAGCGATCGTGATATCCCGGATATCTTTCGTTCCTGCGGTAATGTACTCAATCGGCACCATCACAACAATTTTTCCACCTGTCACGGAACTCTCTGCACTCATATAATAATAACGTCTGCCATCCACTTTTACATAACTGCTACTTTCTGCTGTATCTATCAGACCACTGTCAACCGAATTATTTACGCTGATCATCCTGCCATCTGCAGTCATATCTATGGCTGTAAGCGCTGATTTTTCATAGTTCTGGGTAAGTCCCTCATAAGATTTCTGATACGAAACAACACCTATTATGATAATAAAAATAATGGGTACTAAAAATCCCGTTATTAACTGCAGTCGGATCGAGCTGTGCGGTACAACGATTTTTATCTGATGCAGTTTTATTTTTTTCGACATAAAAAAACCTCCCATCTTTTTATCTTTATCATAAAAGGACGAAAGGTTTTATAAAATGTCTTATTTTTTAATTGAGTATCGTTTTTTTATTAAATGGAAATATTAATATTCTCTACCGGACTCTGTCCTGCTGCAGGTGCAGTTTGCGCCGAAGCACCTGTATAAGCAGCGGATGTGCCCTGCGACAATGTATCGGTATCACCGCTCATTGTCTGATCTGTCTCTAGCTCTGCATCCTGCTGCGCCTGCATCTTAATCTGTGCCTCCGTCAGCTGTAAATTTGTGGATTCGGCAGACAGACTCACGATCACACCGGAATCCGGCGATATATCAGACGTATTGCGGTTTCCCATCTGGTCTTTGATGTATTTCATATCCGCTTCACTGATCTTGCTTTGCTCCTGACGTCTGTGACTGTTGCGCTTCTGCCGTATCCTCGATCCTTTTTGCCTTTTTCTTTCTGTACGTTCTGGATCTCTTCGATTGCAATTTTTTCCTTTAACTCGCGTTCTTTATTTGCTGCACGGCGCTTGATCTCACCTTTCTTCTGCGTCACCTCAGACTTGTTTTCGCTTTTATATTTTCTATTTTCTATCTCTTCCTGTTTCAAATGACGCACTTTAAGCTGCGCACACTCTACCATCCGTCTTGCATGTGCAACTGCTGCAGATATTTCCTTGCTGTCGTATTCTCCCGTTGCGGCATACCGCTGCAAAGTGGCAAGCCTGCTTTTTGCCTTCGTCAGCGCATTTGCTGCCCCCTGCGGTTTCTTTGCACGCAAAAGCTGATTGGAAACTTCCTTATAGTTATAATTCAGTTTTTTCTTTGTGCCGCTGCTTTTGCTCTTTCCACAGACGTACTCAATACGCGCACGCGAATCCTTATTTGCATTTTTAATAGTCAATGTTCCAGCCATTGCCACTGCACCGTGGTGCTCCCGGCACTGTTCACCGAAACTCCCATAACTCATATTCCTCCCTGACGTCATGACAGGGATCACATAATATTTTTTACCCGCTTTGCGCGTGCCTGTCATGAAAAATGAATCCATTCATATATCTTTAACATCGGCAAAACTGCACAAAATAATTACCTTCAATTTACATGATATGACACATCCAGAGCGTTTCCGCAATGTTAACCATACAAAACAATCCCAATATTACTGCAGACATATTTAAGACCAGTACCGGCACTTCTTTTCTGATCTGCCCGCGCATCTGTCTGATACAGAAAAGACAGACCGCCATCAGAATAAAATACAGGTAAATATACGGCCGGTCCGCCGATGCATAGATCGTCGGCGAAAAACCCATGACAATACCGGATGCAAGCCCGACACCAAGTATGGCAATCGTATAGAAATACGTTTCCAGCTTTTCTCTCATCAGGCAAAACAGTGCATAGGACATTCCTGCCACCGTCACGATCAAAAATATCACCGGGAACCAGTTCGCAGGATCTTTAAAATTCCATTCCGCTGTCTGCTTTGGTATGATAAATATTTTTTCATACCACGGATGCCCGGTGCGGATCAGTGCATATCCAAGGATACAAAATACCGGAACAGATGACAGCAGCGTTTTTATCAAATTTTTTGTTTTCAGTCCGACCAATACGGCAAGCACGGCCGAGACGATCAGGAAAATACTGTTGACCTGCGCAACAAAAATGCGTTCTATATTTGCAGCCCCCATATATATTTTTTCCAAAACGGAAAAGTATGCAAATTCCGGCATACGTCCTTCCACTTCCTGCATACTGCGAATGCCGTTTCCCGGGCAGCGCAGAATCGTAAAAAGCGAGATCACATCAATGACTGCATATCCGTAGATCCACAGACTTCCAGACTTCTTTCTGCGCCAGCTATAAACCATGGCAAGAAACAGCAGCACCAGCAAAATTGCAGCAACCTGCTCCTGACTGCTGCAAAAAATGCAGGAAACCACACCGCCTGCACCTTCATACCAGTGTACATGTCCTTTCTGTGCCAGTTTCTGTAAAAGCAGGGCAATGTATAATAACCCAAGAAGCGGCCACAGATAATTGACCGTTGTCGCGATCCAGCCTGCTGACACCATATCAGAAAATGGATAAAGCAGCATAAATGCACAGACAAGCCATTTACCTGCCGTTTTATTTATGTTACATTCCATATCCAGATATTTTTCCGGATTCAAGAATAATAAGCGGTATAATAATACAGGAATCAATGTAAAAACAATAATATCCAGTATCTTCCACAGCCATGGAACCTGTACCAACGGGATAAGTACAAATTCGATTGCCATTCTTGAAGACCATGTCGCATAGCGGTGTGCTAAGATTTCCCAGATACTTCTTCCATCCATCAGAGTCTGAAAATAGACAACATCATCCCCCGCAGAAATTTTAATGACCAGATGCCAGATGAGTGCCGCCACAAACACCACCACAAATGGAATATTTTGCCTGAATACCTTTTGTATTTTTTCTTTCACTCTTTTGTTCCCCGATGTACTAGCAGATCTCAGCTCCGCTCGGCATTGCTTTTTCCGGTGTCATCAGTGCAAGATTACCCTCTGCATCTTCTGCACATAAGAGCATTCCCTCAGATAAAACTCCAGCAAGTTTTGCAGGTTTTAAGTTCACAAGTACCATTACTTTTTTGCCGACCATCTCTTCCGGTGTGTAGTATTTGCGGATACCGGAAACGATCTGTTTTACCTGACTTCCGATTTTTACCTGGGAACATAATAATTTCTTTGACTTCGGCACTGCTTCACAGGAAATGATCTCTCCGACCTGGAACTGCATTTTCATAAAATCATCATATTCGATCTCCGGTTTTGCCTCGATATCGATTGCTTCGCCTGATTCCTCTGTAGTCTCCGGCAGCTCGCCAAGCGCCTTCTGCTCTGCCTCAAACTCTGCTTTCTGTGCTTCACGGATCGCATCGATCTTTGGCATGATCTCTTTTGCATCCAGACGTGCAAAAAGGATCTCCGGTTTGTCTGTCACTTTATTTCCATTCTCATAAAGTCCGAATTTGTCCAGATTATCATATTCACGCATACCTGCATTCAGCTGCGCTAAGATACGGTCTGCTGTCTCCGGTAAGAAGCTCTTTAACAGACATGCTCCGATCGTGATGGACTCTACCAGATTATAAAGTACTTCTGCCAGCCGGTCTTTTGCTGCCTCGTCCTTTGCAAGTACCCACGGTGCAGTCTCATCAATGTATTTGTTGCAGCGGCGGAATAAGTTAAATACCTCTGTGATTGCATCTGCAACACGCAGATTTTTCATCTTCTCTGCAACTTTATCTCTCGCAGATGTCACAACTGCCTTTAAGTCTGCATCAACTTCCTCTGTCACACCTGTGCTCTTTACCACACCGTCAAAATATTTATTGCTCATGGAAATGGTACGGTTTACAAGGTTTCCAAGGATATTAGCAAGGTCAGAGTTGTAACGCTCGATGACAAGATCCCAGGTAATGATTCCGTCATTTTCAAACGGCATCTCGTGTAATACAAAGTAACGTGTTGCATCCACGCCGAATAAATCAGCCATATCATCTGCGTAGATCACGTTTCCTTTAGACTTACTCATCTTCTCGCCGCCCTGTAAAAGCCACGGATGACCAAACACCTGTTTGGGCAGCGGCAGATCCAGTGCCATCAAAAAGATCGGCCAGTAGATCGTATGGAAACGGATGATGTCTTTTCCGATCAGATGTAAGTCTGCAGGCCAGTTCTTGTTGAACAGATCACTGGAATTGCCGTCTGCATCGTATCCAATCTTGGTGATATAGTTGGTCAGAGCGTCCAGCCACACATAAACGACATGTTTCGGATCGAAATCTACCGGAATGCCCCAGGAAAATGATGTTCTGGAAACGCACAGATCCTGTAATCCCGGAAGTAAGAAGTTGTTCATCATCTCATTTTTTCTGGAAACCGGCTGGATAAATTCCGGATGCTCATTGATGTAGTTGATGAGTTTGTCAGCATATTTGCTCATTTTAAAGAAATATGCCTCCTCTTTTGCCGGCTGGACCTCACGTCCGCAGTCCGGGCATTTTCCATCCACAAGCTGTGACTCTGTCCAGAAAGATTCACACGGAGTACAGTAAAGTCCCTCGTAGGAACCTTTGTAGATGTCACCTTTATCGTATAATTTTTTGAAGATCTTTTTTACCTGTTTCTCATGGTCTTCATCGGTTGTACGGACAAAATTATCATAGGAAGTGTTCATCAGATCCCAGATGCGTTTTACCTCTCCGGCTACATTGTCCACATACTCTTTCGGAGTGATCCCGGCCTTCTCGGCCTTCTCCTGGATCTTCTGACCATGTTCGTCCGTTCCGGTCTGGAAGTAAACATCATAACCTTCCTGACGGCGGAATCTTGCGATCGCATCTGCAAGTACGATCTCGTAGGTATTTCCAATGTGCGGCTTGCCGGATGTGTAGGCAATCGCTGTTGTCATATAAAATTTTCCTTTGCTGCTCATGTGTATTTCCTTCTTTCTTAATGATTTGCTTGTTGATACTGTGGGTTATTTCATCTTATAAATAAAAAAAATCCCGTCCTCTAAAAAGAAGACGAGATGTTATCCCGTGGTACCACTCCCATTTACCGGCACAAAATGCCAGCCTCATTTCGATATCTCACGGACTGCCCGGATACATACTGTACCGATGCTCATCTGCTGTAATATCTCCCGCTGTAACAGGCGGACCTGTCGGGACTTATCTGTCAATTTTAAACAGTTCAGTCCTGCCACTCCAAAGCCATCTTCCATCTATATCCGCCCGTTTCCTCTCAGCCTTATTCCGATTCGGTATTTCAGTTTCTGTGATACAGGTTTTCTTATTAAAATACCTGACTCACAACACCTTTTCCGGAAATATAGAAACTTCTCTGTAAAGTTCCAACAGATGTACTCTCTTTTTCATGGTGTTTTATTTCTTACGATTATTTTCAATCTAGCATGGAATGTGTAAAAAGTCAAGCGGCTGATCCACTCTACTTTTTTTGCTTGCCATTCGAGAAGCGATCACTGCAAATTAATATATTTTTCTCCATTCCTTTCATCATCAAAATATGCTACACTAAAAACAGTTTAGTTCCTGTCTGTCTGACAGGAGTATTTGCGCAGCATACGCAGAAATGGAGAGTTTATGAAAACAAAATCTTATGTAACAACCTTATTGAAGTTTGCACTGGCTTTTACTTTTTCATTTATTCTGCTTATTTTGGCAAATGTAAATGTCGAAGCAAAGACTGCAACTGTCACAAATTTAAAAGAAACAGATATTGAGCCCTACGAAAATCCAGATATTACCCTTACCTGGGATGCGGTTTCGTCAGGTGACCAGACCATCTATTATCGTCTTGAAATAAGCGAGGACAAAATCACCTGGAAGGATGAAGGTTCCTATTACGAACCGACTGCGAAAATACATGCTCCGTCCGGCAAATCTGTTTTTTATGCGCGTGTCTGCGCCTACACAGCTCCTTACGACTATGCCTATATGGACGATAAAAATCTCTGTGATATTGGAAACTGGTCTGACACCTTAAAAGTTGTTGCACGGATCAGCGATAAAACATCAAAAATTACAGGAACCAAAGCAACCGCTGCATCCCTGTCCTTTAAATGGGCAGCCGTTTCCGGTGCATCCGGATATAAAGTTGTATATTATCCAAGTGGTCTTTCCGATCTTTCCAAGGAACTTACCACAAGTACAAATTCCTGTACGATTAAAAACTTAAAAGAAGATGGCTCTTATGCAATCTGCGTTTATGCCTTAAACAGCAATTCTGACTTTACGGCTGTTTCTAATACTTACACAGAAACCTACGCCACAACACTTCCAAAGAAAATACGTGATTTTAAAGTGACAACTGCTTATCCCGGAGATGCCAGCTTTGAATGGAAAGGCATTAATGGTGCCAAAGCATTTCAGTTGCAGATAACAAAAGTTTCTGATTCCAAAAAATTTAAAAAACCGATTGTAAACGAAACAAAATTTTACAGTTACCTTGGAACATATACCAATTCAAAAAAAATCAAAGCAGGCACTTTTTATTCAGCAAGAGTCCGTTCCTATGTCACACTTGCAGGCACTAAGCAAAAAGTTTACAGTCCATGGAGTACCGTCATTACTTTTGGCACCTCGCCTAAAAAGATTACTGCAAAACAGTCCGGCTCAGGAATAAAGATCAACTGGTCAAAAGTTTCCGGTGCTTCCGCATATGAAATATACGTTTCCACAAGCTACGATACGAAAACTTTTACGAAAGTAGACACCGTTAAAAGTAAAAACACCAGCTACACCCTGAAAAAATTTAAAAAGAAAAAGTTGAAAAAAAATACCATGTATTACATCAGTGTCAAGCCGGTCTGCAAAGTCGGAAAGAAAAATTGTTCCACAACCGTTTATGTATCCAATCCTACATCAGTATTTTATAGCAAATAAAAAACTGACCATAAAATGATTGATTGTTAAAAATAAAACCGGATGTTTAAAAAATGCAAATCTCTTATATACATTTTTTAAGCATCCGGTTTTATAGTGAATATACACAAACTTTTTTCTAACACTTGCCGTTTCAACTTTCCCATGTTACTCTACATTTATCGCAATTCAAATTTCATTTCTGTGAAATTCATTTTCTGAATATCAGTCTTTTATGTCCCGGCAATTCGCCAGCTATTTCAGAAAAGTATTGTGAAAACCATTTTATTTTTTTATAATCAAAGGAGAATATGATATGGGGAAAAACACACGAAAAATCCATCATACAAAACGGGTTTTTGTACAAAAGAAATACCGGGATGCGTTATTCCGTAAAATTTTCAGTGAGCGTTCTGTCCTGCTTGAATTATATAACGCGCTGAACAACACTGGTTACTCAGACGAAAAGGAACTTACTGTTTACACCATTGATGATGTAATTTATCTTGGCTACAAAAATGATGTATCTTTCATCGTTCGTGGAACACTAAATCTGTATGAGCATCAGAGTACCTTAAATCCAAATATGCCGCTTCGCGGGTTGATTTATTTTGGTAAACAATATGAAAGTTACATCAAACAGCAAAACTCCCTTGCCTGGAATGTACCGCAAAAGTCTATAATATTAATTACGGACACAATAAAGAACTGATGCTTCGGTGCAGAACGTTAGAGGAATACTCTATTTTGATCAGCAGAATCTATTCAAAGATTTTGGAAGGAATTTCTTTAGAACAGGCAATTGATTTCACGGTACAGGATTGTATTCATGATAATATTCTCCGTGATTTCCTCATAAAACACAGATCGGAGGTAGTTGGAATGTTACTGGAAGAATTTGATATGGAAGAGTATATTAAAATGGAACGCAGGGACAGCTATGAAGATGGAAAATGCCAATATCGTATACACGTCATTCACACGATGTACCAAAAAAATATTCCTGCTGAAAGCTGCATCAACATGCTGGATGAGGATGCTGATTTTGTAAATCATATCTACCAGTTATGCCAGCTTCACCCTGACTGGAACGACAGCAACCTTTTTGATGCTGTAGAAAGCAATTAGACACATCATATCATGAGTCGAGTCTCACTTTTTGTATTTTATAATAACATGATGTTGGGGCAGAACAGATCATTTCAGGTATCTGTTTTGCCCCTCCAGTTTAAAAATCAATTCCTATCATGTATTTTTTTGCACTTACTCCACATTTTTCGTTGCGATCACATCCACACCTGTCCCTGCAACATTTTTCACAAGCACATCCCCGATGTGCACCGGGGCAGCAACCTCAACATTTTTCAATGCTTTGACACAGTCAAATATTTTTCCTTTCGGAATATCTTCTTTTGTCTTTACAGAAACCATTGCTTCACTTCCGCCGGTGATCCTTACTGTAGAGGTAACGATTCTGGTTGGATTTGTCACTTCCTTCCTCGCATAGATATCACCGCGCTTACAGGTATTTCCCGTAACGCTTACGACTTCCCCATGTTCCATTTTTACAGTCAGCGGGCAGCCCATCGGACAGCCGATACAGATTAAATTTTTCTCTTCCATTGATATACCTCCATTTTATTCCTGCTCGATTTTCACTGTAATCGTCTTTAGATCCGGGTACTGCAAAAGCTGCTCTTTTGTCAGCTTGATCTCTTCCATCTCCCCCGGTGCCACAACCGGACGTTTTCTGTGAATGACTCTCTCATCATCAAAATAAGCGCTGACGTAACAGTTCTTGTATACACCGCCCACACGGAAACGGACTGTGATCTGCTCATCCATATTAGCAACATTGATGGTTCCCGGCACCGTATACCGGACACCCTCGATCGGATTTAAAACAATGTCGTTATCTCTTGCTGCCTTCACGCCATCTGCTTTCACATAAGCTGCCGCATTTTTTCCGGCTGTCTTTGCTTCCTCGGACACGAAATCCACCAGATCGTGCACATGCAGCACATTTCCACAGGCAAATACACCCGGAATATTTGTCTCAAGGCTCTCATTGACCTTCGGTCCGGAAGTAACCGGGTTCATGTCGACACCCATGCCTTTGGAAATCTCATTTTCCGGGATCAGTCCTACCGAAAGCAACAGCGTATCGCAGCTATATTCTTCTTCGGTCCCCGGAATCGGTTTTCCTTTACTGTCAACCTCAGCTAACGTGATTCCTTCTACACGCTCTTTTCCCTTAATGTCCACAACCGTGTGGCTTAACTTTAACGGGATTCCGTAATCATCCAGACACTGCACAATATTACGTTTCAGACCGCCGGAATATGGCATTAATTCTGCCACGACCTTAACCTTTGCACCCTCAAGTGTCATTCGTCTTGCCATGATCAGTCCGATATCACCGGAACCTAAAATGACGACTTCACGTCCCGGCATAAAGCCTTCGATGTTTACCAGACGCTGTGCCGTTCCTGCGGAGTAAATTCCCGCCGGGCGGTATCCCGGAATATTTAACGCGCCTCTCGGTCTCTCGCGGCATCCCATAGCAAGAATGACTGCTTTTGCCTGGATCTCAAACAGGCCATCCTCACGGTTCATCGCCGTAACGACTTTCTCATGGCTGATATCCATGACCATAGTATTTAATTTATATTCAATGCCCAGATCTTTTACCTGTGAAATAAATCTGCCCGCATACTCAGGTCCTGTCAGTTCTTCCTTAAATGTATGCAGTCCAAATCCATTGTGGATACACTGGTTTAAAATTCCGCCTAATTCTTTGTCTCTCTCTAAAATTAATATGTCATCGATTCCGTTATTTTTTGCAGAAACAGCAGCCGCAAGCCCTGCCGGTCCACCTCCGATGATTACGATATCATATGTTTTCATGCTCTGGCTCCTCCTTCTTACAGACTGTCCTTGTTGGTTCCGACAATAATCTTTGAATTTCCGCCTGATTTTGTGATCTCAGACTGGTTCACACCGCGCTCTCTCGCTAAAATTTCCATGGTTCTCGGTGAACAGAAACCCGCCTGGCAGCGTCCCATTCCGGCTCTCGTCCGGCGTTTGACACCATCTAACGATTTTGCACCGAGCGGACGTCTGATGGCATCGATGATTTCTCCCTCTGTGATCATCTCACAGCGGCAGATAATGTTTCCATACTCCGGTTTTTCCTTAATTAATGCCGCTCTTTCCTCTTTACTTAATGTGTTTGGATTTAATACACCCTTGCGTGTTGCAATGAAATCTTTTTTCTCTTCCAAATGCATTTTCTCTTTTAACAGATCTGCAACCATCTCTCCGATCGCAGGACTGCTCGTAAGTCCCGGTGACTCAATTCCGGCGCAGTCGATAAATCCTTTTGCATCGGCAACCTCTTCAATAATAAACTCATGACCATCCTCATGTGCACGAAGTCCGGCAAAAGATGTGATGACCTGACGCATCGGAATATTTTTTACATTCAGGTTTGCACCGGCAATCACCTGATCCAGGCCTTCTCTTGTGGTGTTGGTTCCCTCTTTATCCTCAATGTCAATGGCGGTAGGCCCTAACAGCAGGTTGCCATGCACCGTCGGCGAAATGAGGATTCCTTTTCCATATTTGCCCGGCAGCGCAAAGACCGTATGACTTACATGGCTTCCGGCACTCTTGTCAAGCAGGCAGTAATCACCGCGTCTTGGCGTAATATGGATTTTCTTTTCACTGACCATGTTGTGAAATTTGTCCGCATAGACACCGGCTGCATTGACCACATATTTTGTCTCGAACACACCCTGATTTGTGTGGACTTCCCAGATATCTCCCGACTTTTTCAAATCGGTTACTTCTGTGTCAAACTTAAATTCCACACCATTTACATTCGCATTCTCAGCCAATGCGATATTCAGGTTGAACGGACACACGATCCCGGCGCTTGGCGCATACAATGCTGCGCAGATATCATCCTCAAGATTCGGCTCCATCTCATGCACTTCCTCTTTGGATAAAATACGCAGCCCCGGCACACCGTTTGCCACGCCACGGTCATACAGCGCTTTCAGATTCGGCATATCCGCTTCATCCCTGCAGACTACCAGCGAACCGATCCTCCGAAATGGAAAATCGAGTTCTTTGGAGAGCTGCTCCATCATGGCGTTGCCGCGCACATTCAATTTTGCCATCAGTGAACCTTCCTTCGCGTCATATCCGGCATGTACGATTGCGCTGTTTGCCTTGGATGTGCCACAGCAGACATCTTCTTCTTTTTCGATCACACATATTTTTGCATTGTAGCGCGACAATTCTCTTGCCGCTGCTGCGCCGGATACACCGGCTCCGATGATAATTACGTCATACATTTTCCATCTCTCCTTTTTCTACTTTGTTCTTCTGATATCTGCAAACTTTTTCATTCATAGGGCGTAATTTTCTATGAATGAAAAAGCCTGACAAGTAAGCGCACTCCATGCTGTTGCGATTATCCTGTCAGGCTCTCTTCTCTCTTGCCCCTCAACAATAGATTGCAGGTTCCACATGCACATCTACTGTCATAAATATAAAATTGTCATATAAAGTTACTTATCGCATGACAAACATACGGTCTACCATGGAATTGCTCCATATAGCAGTACTGCAACAATTGCTCCGATCACCGGTCCCACCAGCGGAACAACTGCATATCCCCAGTTGGATGTTCCTTTTCCCTTAATCGGAAGAACGGCATGTGCAAGACGCGGTCCGATATCTCTTGCCGGATTGATCGCATATCCGGTCAGTCCACCAAGTGACATACCGATCGATACAATGATTCCAAATACAAGAAACTTTCCAAGTCCATCGGTAAGTCCCGGCACATTTGCCATACCTTTGATCGCAAATACAAGGATAAACGTTCCAACTGCCTCACTGAAAATATTCTGTCCCATGTTCGGAATAGAAGGCGCTGTACAGAACACCCCAAGTTTTGTCGCCTGATCCTCTGTTGCATCAAACTGTCCTTTAAACAAAAGATATACGATCACCGCTCCAACAAACGCTCCTGCAAACTGTGCAATGATATATCCCGGAACCATTGCCCAGTCAAAACTTCCGTCAACTGCAAGTGCTAACGTCAGCGCCGGATTAAACGATGCTCCCGATGCTGCTCCGAAAATAAATGCCGGCAGCATAACCGCAAGTCCCCATGCAAATGTGATCTGGACAGTTCCTCCACCCTTCATGCCAGATTTGTTGAGATTTACGTTTGCAACAACTCCATCACCTAAGATGATCAGAATCATAGTTCCCAAAAATTCTGCTATATATGGTAACATACTATCCCCCCTTATTCAATTAACTTTACCAATACATTACAATCTTTACCTTCCCTATACAAAACCTTCTTTTTAATCTTCCTTTGCCCAGCCGTATGCATATTTGACTGCTTTGTTCCAGCCTTTGATCATTTCTTCTCTCTTTGCGGCATCGATCTGCGGCTCAAATGTCTTGTCGATTGCCCAGTTTTTAATAACATCCTCTTTACTTGACCAGTAACCGACTGCCAGACCAGCAAGATATGCAGCGCCCATCGCTGTTGTCTCTACACATTGCGGACGATTTACCGGCGCATCAATAATGTTCGCCTGTGTCTGCATCAGGAAATCATTAGCACTTGCTCCACCGTCAACTTTCAAAGCGGTAAGATCAATTCCGGAATCTGCTTTCATGGCAACCAGAACATCATTCACCTGATATGCCAGAGATTCCAATGTTGCACGGATAATGTGATATTTATTGACGCCACGGGTAATACCTACGATCGTACCTCTTGCATACTGATCCCAGTGAGGTGCACCAAGACCGGTAAATGCCGGAACTACATAACAGCCGTTCGTATCTTTTACTTTCTTTGCCATGTATTCAGAATCAGGTGCAGAATCAATGACTCTTAATTCATCTCTTAACCACTGGATCGCAGCCCCCGCCACGAAAATAGAGCCTTCCAGTGCGTAATTAACTTTTCCATCCAGTCCCCATGCAATCGTAGTTACCAGACCATTCTTGGAAAATACCGGTTTTTCGCCTGTGTTCATTAAAAGGAAACATCCGGTTCCATATGTATTCTTTGCCTCTCCTGCGTTAAAACAGGTCTGACCAAACAATGCTGACTGCTGGTCTCCGGCAGCACCTGCGATCGGGATCGGTCCACCAAGGTAAGAAGGATCTGCCTCCCCGTAAATACAGCTTGACGGTTTCGGCTCCGGCAGCATACATTTTGGAATATTTAACTCTGCTAAAATCTCATCATCCCACTGAAGAGTGTTGATATTAAATAACATTGTTCTGGATGCATTGGAATAATCGGTCACATGAACAGCGCCTTTTGTCAGTTTCCAGATCAGCCAGGTTTCTACCGTTCCGAATAATAATTCACCCTTTTCGGCTCTCTCTCTTGCACCCGGTACATTGTCAAGCAGCCATTTTACCTTCGTGCCTGAAAAATATGCATCAATGACAAGACCTGTTTTTTCCCTGAATTTATCGGTAAGTCCTTTTTCTTTTAAGGTATCGCAATATTCTGAAGTTCTGCGGCACTGCCATACGATCGCATGATGGATCGGCTCTCCTGTTTCCTTATCCCAGACGATCGTTGTCTCTCTCTGGTTGGTAATACCGATTGCTGCAATATCCTCTGCTGTCGCATTGATCATGTTCATCGCCTCAACTGCAACACCGAGCATACTTGCCCAGATTTCATCTGCATCATGTTCCACCCAGCCCGGCTGTGGGAAGTACTGTGTAAATTCCCTCTGTGCCACGCTGCACATCTCACCTTTCTCGTTGAACAGGATACATCTGTTGCTTGTGGTTCCAGCATCCAGTGCCATTACATATTTTGCCATACTTTTTCCTCCTCTTTCTTTTGGCTTTATTTAATATTTAAACTGCTCCCCCCAGAGCATTATAAATATTCGTAAAATTGATTGTTCTTTTTTTCTATTGAAATATATTATTTTTTACCTTACATATTCCAGACTTTATGGTTTGTGGATGATACCGCCATCGCACCCGCTGACAATGCTCCCATCACGTCTTCTTTATCTGTGATCAGCCCTCCTGCAATGATGGTACTTTTACCGAATGACTAATCTGTGCAATGATCTTAGGCATCACTCCCGGAAGTACCTCGATAAAATCCGGTTTTATCATGTGCTGCTGTTGTCTGATATTTTCAAATGCCATTGAATCCAGTAAGAAAACACGGAGTACTGTATACATAGACATTTCTTTTGCTTTTTTGATCAGTGATGGCTTCGTGGAAATGATTCCATCCGCTTCAGTCTGCTCCTTAATAAATTCAACTGCAATCTCCTTTGGACTTAAACCACTGATGAGATCCATATGCACCATCGCGATCTTACCTGCATCCCGTATCGTCTTTACAATTGAGCCAATAGAACAGACATCCCCGAATAAAATAAAAATGACTCTGATATCATCATGTTTACAGCATTCCTCCACATCTTCCATACTTTTTACTGCTGCAATAATTGGATTATCCTCAACTGCTTCATAAAAATTCTGATTCATGCTTTCCCCTTCCCAGATACCTTTTTCCTATTTCATATGTATACAACTGATGATCATCTCATGACGTTTTTGCATTGCAGTTTTAATATAACATAAAAAAGAGCGACAATACCAACGGCTTCATCGGCCGTTCTATTCGCTCTCCTGTCATTGCTCTCTTATTGAACTGTCTGCATCATATCATAATGCACAATGCAATGCAATACTTTCTTGATATTATTTATCATTTTTGTTTGTGTTTTACAGTTTTTCCTGTTTTTCATTATCTATAATGCACAACTTCATTTCGTTTTATTATATATCTTTGTTATATTTTTATCAATGTATCATATTTCGTTTCATTCCATCTGAAAATCATCCAAAGCAGACTTCTTACCTGTCATTTTCCCCCGTGTGTCAGGATGCCCCGCCCAGACTTTCTAACTTTTCCTCACATTCCTGCGACGTGCGTGCTCCCATGCCTAAATCCATACCAAAGATCCCATATTCGTCTCCTGCAGAAAGTCCGGCGATCTTAATGTCTCCATCCTTATTATCCTGAAATAGCAACGTAATACAGGTAGAATTGCCCGGTATAACATTGTATCTCTGATAGATTCTGACCGTAACATCCATTCCCTGGGACGTCATGCTGTATTCATCCCGGAAATCTAATTTATGCTTTCCTTCTTTCAACAGCATATCTGTATTTTGGATCACATCCTTCAAATTACCATGAACTACCTTCTCAAATACAGCCATATGACACGCCTCCCCCACAATGTTTTTCCTGCGCAGCTACTATTTAAAACTGATTTATAACAATTTTACATCATTGATTTTGTAACGTCAATTACGCCGCCAGCACTTCAAGCACCGCCTCCGCCAGCTTTTTATGACCTTCCTCATTCAGATGTTCCCTGTCCTCCTTACTCGGCTCAGCCACATCGGATGCTGCAAGGAAATCACAGCCATATTTTTCTGCCACTTTCTGATAAACTGCTTTCAACCCCTTCGATACCTCCACGGACTTTTCATTAAACTCAGGATCATATCCCTGCTCCCAGACACCTTCCCCAAGCTGTATCGGAGAGATCAGTAAGATCCTGATATTCTTATCTGCCTTGCGGATCTGCTCCACCAGACGCTCCACGCCAAGACCGATCACCTCCGCAGAAGCATTGTAAAATGTCTTGCAGTCATTCGTTCCAAGCATTAAAACAACGCGGTCCACCGGCGCATGGCTCTCCAAAAGAGTCGGCAAAAACGCTGCACCTTTTCTGCCCTCGCGCAGCTCATCCTCAAAAACTGTCGTCCTGCCGCACAGTCCTTCCTCAATGATGCGGCAGCCTTTTCCATATAACTGCTGTTCGATCAGCCCTGTCCATCTTGTATCTCTGCCGTAGCGGTTTTTCGTTCCCGGTATCAATCCATAAGTATTGGAATCTCCAAAGCATAATATTTCTTTCACACTAGTCTCCTTTTCTCCGCCGTTCTGCCGCGGATCCAGTTTTTATATTAAATATGTTTCATCTTTATCTTTTTATTTCCTATTATGTTAATATGAATACTATGTTTTGTCAATAAAAAAATTGCTAAAGACAGAAAACCCTATCCTTAACAGGATAGGGTTACAAATCCAACATTTACCAGACAGATCAGTACCAGCAGTGTCACTGCCAGCTTTCCGCCCGTCTGTTTTATTTTTTCTTCCACTGCATCTGCCATGCGGTAAATACAGAACATTGTCACAAACAACATTATAAAATACAACGTAATATAAACCCGCTCACCGGAAACATAGATCGTCGCCATAAATCCTAAGATCATACCGGCACCGAATCCGCATCCAAGCATAAGCAGTGCATAAATGTACTCCAGCGGCCGCTCCCCTAAAATGATCCAGAGTGCATATAACATCGTCGCCACCGTGACTGCAAGATACACCATCGGAAGCCAGGTAGAAAGCGCACCCCAGCTCCACTCCGTGATCTGCTCCGGCATAACAAACAGACCGGACAAACCCGGATAGGCGGTGCGCAATGCTGTCTGTCCAAATAAGATCAGAACCGGCAGTGCAGAAATGAGTGTCTTTTTATAATCATCTGTTTTCACATAGACAAGCATTGCAAGTACAAGCGTCACTGTCAGAAATACAGCATCGCAGTTTGCAATAAATACACGCTCGATACTGAGCAGGCCAAGATACAGTTTATCTCCAAATCCGTATGTCTCAAAAATCGGGAGATCCGCAATACTGACCGCATTGCGCCCGGCATTTCCCGGACAGAGCAGGATCGAGATCAGCGTCACCACATTGACAAGCACCATCCCTGCCAGATAAAAGCGGTTTCCCCGGATCACTTTCCGATCCGCCAGATCACTCCCTGCAGAATCCTGCATCAAAGATTCCTTCCGGTGTTTTCCGATGACCATGTAGATGCCATACAGAACAAAAACCACAAACAGAATTACCGCCACCTGTTCATGACTGCTTGCGATCAGGCAGACCAGCACGCCCGCAATGCCTTCCATTATTCCGATTTTCTTATGTACCAGCATTTTTTTGAGAAGGACTCCGACAAAGAACATCCCCCATACCGGCCAGAAATAATTCACGGTGGTGGTAATCCAGCCGGCGGTCCCCATATCATGAAACGGATATAAAAGAATTGCCGCTGCCGCGCACCAGTTCATCCACTTTCCACCGCCAAATATCTTTGAAAGCAATACCGGGAAAGAAATAAAGAGCGCCAGATCAATAAGCCGCCACAAAAGCGGATACTTTATGATCTCTACCAGTAAAAACTCGATCACGAACCGGGATGTCCACGTCTCGTAACGCAAGATCAGATAATTCCACAATCCAAGTTCAGATGTCGCCTGTGAAAAGAAAACATCATCTCCCGCCATCGTCCGGATTCGCAGGTGATAAATAATCCCCACAAACGCCACCATGAAAAAAGGATTTAACTGACGCAGATCTGCCCGGACTTTATTCTGATTTTCCACGCATCCGGCTCCTATTCCTCAAACATATCGTCCATCTTTGTTCCGCAGTTGCTGCAGAACGCTGCTCCCTGCGGCATTTTGGCACCACATTTCGGACATTCTGTGGCTCCCTGAAGCTTAAATACTTCTGCACGCATACGCTCGATCTCTCCGAGTGCCTCCGTAATCAGGAAAAAGTGCTCCTGTTCCGGTGTCTTTTCTTCGGTTTCCGCATTTTCCTCATCTTTGTGTTTCTCATAATATGCTTTTCCAAGTTCCGCATACTGTTTTTCCACGAAATCCTCTTTGGATCTAATATCCATCTTTAACTTTGCGATCTCAGACACATCCTTGGCCTTCTGCCCAACATCCTTACCCGCACTCACGATCGTCTCACTTAACTTATCAAAAAACTCCATACTGTGTTACCTCCCTAAACTTTCATCTAGTTAATCTCCCAGGCAATTATATTTTTATTATACTCTTTTGCCCAGAACTCTTCAATAAACATATTTGTCAAAACTCTGCTTTTGAAGCCCACCTGTTACTGTTCACACATACTGTGTGAGCAGTAACGATTACAGCCCATTTTAAATGCATCTTCGATGCATGGGGCTGTAATCTGGCATGATATAGTCTTTGGCGCACAGCTTGACAGCAAGTGTCAAGCTTGCGAGTGAACAGTAACGCCCACCTATCTCATACAGATATACACCAGGTATGCTGCATATAATGCAAGCAGCACCACACCTTCTTTTTTCTCTATATGAAGCCTGCTCCATGCAAACACCCATACAAGAATGCTTACCAGCACCAAAAGTATACTGTCCACCACATTTTCCATAATAAACGCTACCGGACTTATCGCTGCTGTCACTCCCAGAATAAACAGAATATTAAAAATATTTGATCCGATCACATTTCCAAATGCCATATCAACTTCATTTTTTCTTGCAGCTACCACAGAGGTGACAAATTCCGGCAGGCTGGTTCCCATTGCAACGATCGTAAGTCCAATCAGATTCTGGCTTAACCCGGCTTTTACGGCAATCGCTGACGCACCATCTACAACAAAATCCCCGCCAAATTTAATAGCCACTGCACCACCCACAATATATAATGCACATTTCCATGCAGGATAAATTTTATATTCACCGGAAGGATCTTCTGCTTCTGCCGATGCCGCATGCGCTTTTAATGCTGACCGTACCATCCATACCAAAAATCCAATAAAAAGAAGTAACAATATCACACCATCTGTTCTTCCTATCTCCATGCCGGAAATTCCCAGAACAAACAAAAACACCGCGCACAGAACAGAAACTGGTATTTCTTTTTTTAATGTATCTTTCTGTACGATCAGCGGTGCAAATAATGCACATGCCCCGCATACAAGCATTAAATTAAATAGGTTAGAGCCAATCACATTGCTGACTGCCAATGCATTATTTCCGGCAACGGAAGCTGTTACACTAACAGCAAGTTCCGGCAGGCTCGTCCCCATTGCAACGATCGTGAGTCCGACAATCATAGACGGAATCCGCAGAGTCCTTGCAACGGAAGAACTTCCCTCAACAAAAAAATCTGCACCTTTAATCAATAAAACAAATCCCACCAGTAATAAAACTATTGACTGCATCATCGCCACCATACACATTTCCTCCTTCGTTTTTCCTGTTATTTATAAAATACCCAGATGTGTCAAAAGAATTCTCACCCCGAGCAGAACTAAGATCAGTCCACCAACAAACTCTGCTTTCTTTTCGTACTTGTTTCCGAAAAAGTTTCCGACATAAACCCCACCAATAGAAATAACAAAGGTAGTGATTCCGATCACCGTGATCGCCTCTACGATCGGGTAATCCAAAAACGCAAATGTGATCCCGACTGCAAGCGCATCAATACTTGTCGCAACGGCAAGTACAAACATCTCTTTTAAATCGAGTGGTGCATCCATTTCTTTTACTTCATCGTCTTCCTTATCCGGCTTCACGGATTCCACGATCATTTTTCCACCAATAATTCCAAGTAATATAAATGCGATCCAGTGATCGATGCTTGTGATATACTTTTCAAACTGACTTCCTAAAAGCCATCCGACAAATGGCATCAATGCCTGAAATCCTCCGAAAAATAACCCGATCACAAGTGCCTGTTTTTTGTTGGCCTTTCGCATCCCGAGTCCTTTGCAGATCGACACTGCAAATGCATCCATGGACAGCCCGACTCCCATCAGAAACAATTCAATAAAAATCGCCATCTTTTTTCACCGCTTTCTTTTTTGTATCAGACATTTTCCGTGATATTTCCGCAGTTATTTTGTACTGTATGCGCCATTTCTGCAGTGATTTCCAATTTCCCTCATGTTTTTACTGATAATATTTATCTGTTAAATATGTCAAAAAAAGAGACTCCACGTATATTCCTGTACCGGATATCCCCGCAGATATCCTTACAAAAATATACATGAGTCTCATTCTTTAAGATTTGCCAGGTCCTTCTGGTGTGTGCCCGCCAAAAGGAAACCGGTATGTTGACAAATCACGCAATCACGCGAACTACTCCCTCACGGTTTCACAGGCTGTCTGCCTTAAAAATCAGCCTGTGCTTATCATAAGTTTTTCACTTATGCCAAACGCTGTTTTCACATCATATCTTATGCACCATGATTTGTCAATCAATGTTTTAATAAAAATACATTACCTTATGCAGCCCATACTTTTTTAATCAGCCAAGCAATTCAAGAATCTCTTCTTTTGTGAAGCTTGCAGAATCCATTCCTTCGCCCTCGAGCACCTGCTCGGCAAGTTTCTTTTTCCGCTCCTGGATGTCGATGATCTTCTCCTCGATCGTTCCCTCTGCCACAAGTTTATATACGGTTACGACATTTTTCTGCCCGATACGATGTGCACGGTCCGTCGCCTGATTCTGTACAGCAACATTCCACCATGGATCATAATGGATGACAATGTCTGCTGAGGTAAGATTTAATCCGGTTCCACCCGCCTTTAAGCTGATACAGAATACCGGAACATCATCGTTATTAAAACTTTCCACCATCTGCATACGTTTTTCCTTATTTACAGAACCGGTCAGAAGATAGTAGTCGATCCCTTCCTTTTTCAGGCGCTCTGTCAGACGGTCTAACATGGATGTAAACTGCGAGAACAGAAGGATCTTGTGTCCTGCTCCGACTGCGTTTACGATCAATTCCATACACATGTCGGTCTTTGCGGATTCTCCATGGTAATCTTCCAGTAAAAGTCCCGGATCACAGCAGAGCTGACGCAGTTTGGTAAGTTCGGAAAGGATCTGCATCCTGCCTTTATGGAACTCTTTCTCATTCTGCTGGCTAAGCATTTCCTTCATCCTGGTCGCATAAGCATCATATAACTGCATCTGTTCGCCATCGAGTCTTGCGAATACATTTTCTTCGATCTTCTCCGGAAGGTCTTTTAACACATCCCCTTTCAGACGTCTTAAAATAAACGGACGGATCATGCGCTGTAAACGCTCCATCTTATTTGCATCCTGATTCACAGCGATCGGAAGCTCGATCTCCTCCCGGAACTTCTGATAGGTATACAAAAATCCCGGCATCAGATAATCAAAAATACTCCATAACTCACTGAGTCTGTTTTCGATCGGTGTTCCGGTCAATGCCAGCTTGAATGCCGCAGTGATCTTTTTGACACCTTTTGCCGCCTGTGTGGACGGGTTCTTGATATACTGTGCCTCATCGATGACCTGAATCGCAAATACAAACTTCTGGTACACTTCGGCATCACGTTTTAACAGATCATACGAAGTAATAAGGATTTCTCCCTCTTTGCTGTGACGGATGATCGACGCACGATCCGGTACACTTCCGGCAACAATGACTGTTTTTAACTGTGGTGCAAAGCGTGTGATCTCTTTCTGCCAGTTGTAGACCAGAGATGCCGGACACACGATCAGGGAACGGCGCAGTTCCTTTTCCCCAGCCTGCATTTCTTGCTGTTCTGCCGTTAAAAGGCTGATGACCTGAAGCGTCTTTCCAAGTCCCATATCATCGGCTAAAATACCGCCGAATCCATTCTCACGCAGCGTCTTTAACCACAGGAATCCATTCTTCTGGTAACTTCTCATAATAGAATTCAGCGCTTCCGGCACTTCATAGTCACTGTCCTCGATCGTCTTCATGTTGCGGACCATGCCCTTGAACTCTTTATTTTTCTCGATCGAGAGAAGCTGATTGTTCTTTAATGCCGCGTCCAGATACATTGCGCGGTATTTTGGTACAATTAAAGTGCCTTTTTTGAGATTTGTCTCCGTCAGGCGCAGATCCTCGCTGACTTCCGCCAACGTACTTAAACCGTCCTCTTCAATATTTAAAAAGTCGCCGTTTTTCAAACGGATATACTTCTTTTTCCTGTCATATTTTGAGAGCAGGTAGGCAAGTTCCTCCCGTGACATCTCATCGGAATGAATTTTTAATTCCAGAAGATCACTTTTTAACGAGATACCCACGGAAACGGCCGGGGAAGATACCACCTTTAAATTGCGGAAATTTTCCGTTGTATAAATGGTCATAAATTCACCCAGTCTTCTCAATCCACCTGAAACTAACTGATACAACATCTCCTCATTGTTCTTCAGCACAAAGACTGTCTGGGACAGCGCATATTCATTGAAATACGGTTCCACAAGATTTTTTGATGCGGAGTTCCTCTGCGAGATCGCGCACTTCACCCGGTGCGATCTTCTCGAGGACATTATATTTATCATCCCCGTAAGCTGCCATCAGTTTTGCACCTACCGTATTCATATCCTGTCTGTCTAAATAAAGTTCAAACTCAGGTTTCGGCGGCACATAAAGGCTCTCATCAAATCCTGCCTCTTTTTCCACTTTAAAATATTTTTTCAGTAATGGAAGCAGGTCGCGGCAGAACATGGCAAGCTCATCTGCAGCGATATAAGTCTGTCCTCCGGTCTGGCGGTGCAGAAATTCAAAAAATTCTCCGACCGTTTCTTTCATTCCTGCCGGACTGCGGTAGATCATATCCGCGTCATAGAAATAAAAATATTTTTCACCGATGATCACAGAATCATCTTCCAGCATCAGAAAGATACCGGAACCGCCCTGACGGATAACCAGCTTCGGACGCTTTTCTTCCGGTGAAAATGTATAGGTATCCTCCGGTAAAAATCCTACCTCTGCCTCAAACGGCATATCCCCGACTGCCTCAAAAAAACGGTCGATCCCCACACTGTCTAACTCCATCGTGCGTTCATAACTGCCCGTATACGCATAATATGCATGGAACTGGCTCTGACGTCTTTTATCCATCTCCTGCTGTTCCATAAATGCAATCATACGTTTTGCAGATTCCGTAAATGCATCCAGATGATGATAAAACTCCAGTTTTTTACCGTAACGGACTTTTTCATTGATTTTAATCGAGTGTAAAAATGCAGAAATATTTTTGAGTACATATTTCTGCTCCATTCCAATCTTAAATTCCACCGTGGCATAACTGTATTCCATCTTGAAATAAGGCTCTAACTCCACCTTGCCGTAAATATTTTCCGGTAAAAGATAGGTGGAACCTGCACGCATGGAATAACGGTTTAACAGATTTTTTAATGAAGTATCCGTTTTTAACTCTTTTTCCGTGCGGATGTCCTTCTGCTCTGTCTTCTCGCTTACTCCAAGTTTTGCATTTAAGATATCTTTCGCCTGTCTGCGGTTCACATAGGCAAGCGCAACGGCTACACAATGTTTGCAGATGCCCTCATAGTTACAAAACGCCTCACAGTTGCAGCGGCTCTCTGAAACTTCCGCATATTCTTCATCTATCACAAGCCGGACATCGTAGTGATCCTCGACTGTTCCTTTTACTCTTCCAATTAATTCTGCCTTTGGAACGCCATCTTCCGTGTATACGTCATAGGAAAATTCCTGCACGAGTCCACGCTCATACAATTCCTTTCCCCGGCGGTATGCTGCGGGATATGCTTCCTGCTTAATGTCTGATATGGAAAACATGATTGCTGTGCTCCTCAATAGTATATTTTTTGCATCTTTCTATTGTAACATAAATTTGAGGATTCGGTTAGACTTTTTTCACTAAAATACAATCTTGATCTCCGTACCCACACCAACCTCACTTGTCAGCGTCATCTGCGCATCATGCTGCGCGACAATATGCTTTACAATGGCAAGTCCCAGACCTGTGCCGCCAGTGGATTTTGACCGGCTCTTATCGACACGGTAGAAACGCTCAAAGACGCGTTCCTGCTGTTCTTTCGGGATTCCGATACCGGTATCTTTTACGATCAGGACCGGTCTGGTATTTTCGATCGTAGTCACGATCGTGACACTGCCGCCTTTTTTATTATAACGGACCGCATTACTGCAAAGGTTAAAAAGCAGTTCCTCAAGCAGCGTCTTGTTTCCGTTCATTGGAACAGACGCCCCCTCTAAGTGCAGCGTCACCTCATTTTTATCTGCCTGCATCTGCATGGAATGAATGCACTGCTCCCCAAGATCATGCAGATCAACCGTCTCAAATTCAAGTTTTAAATCACTGTCATCTAATTCTGAAAGCTTTATAATATCGTTGATCAATGCCTGCAGACGCTCCGCACTCTTATGGATCTCATTTGCAAAATGCGCGGTATCCTCCCCGCCCGTCATTCCGCTTGCGATCAGTTCCGCATATCCGGAGATCGCAGTCAACGGCGTCTTTAATTCATGGGAAACGTTGGCTGTAAACTCCTGACGCATCTGCGCATGATTTAAAATATCCATATGCTGTTTTTTGATCATGGAAATAAACGGGCGCATTTCCTCGTAAACTTCCGTCTCATCCACCAGGATAATATTATCTGCCATTTTCCCGATCGGTGCCATGAGTCTTCGCGTCAGACGGTAAGAGTAAAATACACACATCAGAAATACCATCAGGCCGACCGCTAAGATCAGACCTGACATCGTAGACACCAGATGATAAATACTTCCGCTCTCTTTCGCAACACGCACAACGCTCCCATCTTCTTTTCTAAGTGCATAATAAAAGGTATGCTTTGACGACGTAGCTGAGACACGGATCGATTTTCCCTCGCCATTTTTTATGGCCTCCGCAATTTCCGGGCGTTCCTTATGGTTCTCCATGGAAGAAGCATCTTCCATACTGTCATACAGGACCGTGCCATCCGTATCCACGCAGGTGATGCGCAGCCCGTCATTTTCCAAAGAATACGTGATATCCTTCGAAAGTTCATTCGGACTGATCACCGAGACAACATGTGCACTTGCCTTTAAATCATCAAATATCTGTTCTTCCAGAATCTGATAAAAAAGAAACATAGAACAAACGGCAGTCACCACAATGGCGATTGCCGCAATCAACATAAAACCGGTATTAATTCTTTTTTTCATTCGATCATGTACCCCACATTCCGCACGGTCTTGATGCAGCTTCCTGCTGCTCCAAGTTTCTGCCGCAGTGTTTTTGATATGCATATCAACGGTACGGCTCTCTCCTTCGTACTCAAATCCCCATACCTGATCCATAATCTTGTCTCTTGATAAAACGATTCCCTGATTGAGCATCAGGTACTTTAACAATTCAAATTCTTTAAATGTCAGCTCACACAGCTGCCCTGCAACCGTAACGGCATGTTTGTCCATATCCATAAGGATATCTTCATGTATCAGCTGTGAATCTTCATTCATGCGGCTTGTTCTTCGAAGCAGTGCTTTCACACGGGAGATCAGCTCCATGACTCCAAACGGCTTTGTGATATAATCATCTGCTCCAAGATCAAGTCCCTTTACCTTATCAAGCTCACTTGTCTTTGCCGTTACCATAATGACCGGGACATCCGCGGTCGCCTTGTCTGCCCGGATCCTTGTTAAAATATCCAGTCCGTCTTCCCCCGGAAGCATGATATCTAAAAGGATCAGGGATGGGATATTTTTTTCCAGACGCTTAAAAAATGATGCGCTGCCCTCAAATTCTTCCACTTCATAACCGCTGTTTTTGAGCGCATAACGTTCAATTTCACGAATATTAATATCGTCTTCCACTATATAGATCGTTGCCATATTTTTCCTCAATCCCCATTTTTGCGCCCTTAAATCTGATATATCTTCTCGAACTCGTTTAACTGTTTTGTAAACTCTGCGCTCTCCTCTGCATCCAGCTGCTCGGTAAAACTGTGTTCCTCTAACTGGGTATCCTCTAACTGCATCATATATACCGCGATATTCGAACAATGGTCTGCAACACGCTCATAGTTCATTGCAAGATCTGACAATACAAGACCAAGCTCAATGGTACATTTCCCTTTTCTAAGACGCTTCATATGGTTTTTCTTTACTGTCTTGTTTAACTCATCAATGACTTCTTCTAACGGTTCTACCGTACGCGCAAGTGCCTCATCACCCTCCACAAATGCGTTCGTGGTACGCTCTAAGATATCACGGAGTGCTGTGCTGTATACCTTCATTTCTTCCTTTGCTTTCTTGGAAAATACAGCGCCCTCTTTATACATCTGCTGTGCATTTTCCACCACGTTGATGGAATGGTCGGAAATTCGCTCAAAATCTGTCAGGCAGTGAAGCAGTGATGTTACCTTCAGACTGTCTTTGTAAGATAAATTCTGGCTGCTTAACTTGGTTAAGTATGCACTGAGTTTGTCATCATAGGTATCCACGATGTTTTCTTTTGCAATGACATCCTCGATCTTTTCTTCGGAGTACTCATCCAGTACAGTCATCGCCTCTAAAAATCCTTCGTGTGTAATCTTTGCCATCTGATTGGCAAGAGAATGGCACTGCTCAATCGCAAATGCAGGGCTGTTTAAGAAACGGTCGTCTAAAATAACAAATACATCCTCTTTCTGATTCTGTTCCTCTGCAGTTTTCGGGATCGTTAAGTATGCCAGTTTCTCCAATCCCTTTGTAAATGGAAGTAAAACCAGGGTTGCGAACACATTAAATATGGTGTGGATCATTGCGATTCCCGCTGCTCCAACGACTTCATTTGTAAATTCGAATCCGATCAGCGCATTGCCTGTATAAAACAATACCAGAAACAGAACTGTGCCGATCACGTTAAAATAAAGATGCACGAATGCCGTTCTCTTTGCACCTCTGTTTGCACCGATTGCTGAAATCATTGCCGTCACACAGGTACCGATATTCTGTCCCATAATGATCGGGATCACAGAACCATAGGTAAATGCTCCTGTTACAGACAGTGCCTGTAAAATTCCGACCGATGCAGAGGAACTCTGGATGATCGCAGTAAGTACAGCTCCTGCCAATACACCAAGGAACGGATTGTGGAACATCGTTAAGATATTCGTAAATTCTGGCACATCTGCAAGCGGTTCTACCGCCCCGCTCATGCTCTCCATACCGTACATCAATACTGCAAATCCAAGTAAGATCTCACCGATATCTTTTTTCTTGTCGCTCTTTTTCGACATACAAAGTATAATACCGATCATTGCAAGGATCGGTGAGAAGGAGGATGGTTTTAACATCTGGATAAAAAAGTTATCCCCCTGCAGTCCACTTAAACTCAAAAGCCATGACGTTACCGTTGTTCCGATATTTGCACCCATAATGATACCGACTGCCTGTGACAGCTTCATAATACCGGAGTTCACAAAACCAACCACCATAACCGTCGTCGCCGATGACGACTGGATCACTGCGGTTACACCTGCACCAAGCAACACTGCCTTGATCGGGTTTGATGTCAGAGTCTCTAATATCTTCTCTAATTTACCTCCTGACATCTTCTCCAGTCCGGCACCCATTACATTCATTCCGTACAGGAACAGTGCCAATCCGCCAATGAGGGTCAGTACTCCAAAAATATCCATCTCAATCTCCTTTTGTATGCCGCTTTTCTTATTCTTTACGTTTTTTTGACATATAATTTATTTATACAGCATTTTTCGTCATTTTGCAATTAGCATAAAAAGGAGTATGTAAATTCGCCGTCAACTTTATGTAAAATCTATGTAAAATCTCAAAGAAACCATTTATTTTTGTCTATTTTTAATTTTCATGCTGTCCGGTAATGGAATAGATCACCCACTCCGCAATATTGGTCGCATGGTCTCCGATACGCTCAAAATATTTTGCAACCATCAGCATATCCGTTGCCTGCTCCCCATTTTTTACATTCTCATTGATCTTTTTGATGAGCTGCTGTTTGAACTGGTTGAACAGATCATCCACCACATCATCTTCTTTGATGACCCAGTGTGCCATATCCATGTCTTTCTGCACGAATGCATCCACACTCTTGATGACCATGTCAGTTGTTTCTTTTGCCATTTCCTTGATCAGGTCAAGATTGATCGGATCCCCGGTTTCATAAGCGGCGTCCGCCATCAGTATCGTCATTTCCGAAATATCGGATGCATGATCCCCGATACGCTCCATATCCGTGATCATTTTCAGTGCTGCTGAGATCAGGCGGAGATCTTTTGCCACCGGCTGCTGCTGCAATAATAATTTCATGCAGAGGCTTTCAATATCGCGCTCCTGATGGTCGATCTCCTCATCAAAGCTGATCGCTTTCTGCGCTTTCTCCACATCCTGTCTGACCAGTGCCGAACATGCCATCTCGATCGCCTGCTCGATCAGGCTTCCCATCTCAATCAATTCATCGTTCAATACCTGAAGCTGTCTGTCAAATCTGTTTCTCATGATTTTCCACTTCCCTCTTTCTTTTCCTGTTATAGATTGCTCTACATTTCTACACTTTTTTCTGTATGTCATGGCTGACCCAGCCCGCAGTATCATCCAAAACGTCCGGTGATGTAATCCTCTGTCCGCTTATCCTGCGGCACGGAGAATAACCGCTCTGTCTCACCCGACTCGATCACTTCCCCTAACAGGAAAAATACGGTCTTATCCGAGACACGGACTGCCTGCTGCATATTATGTGTTACCATAATAATCGTGTACTGTTTTTTCAGTTCAATGACAAGATCCTCGATCTTTGATGTTGAGATCGGGTCAAGTGCTGAGGTCGGCTCATCCATTAAGATGACTTCCGGGTTAACAGCAAGTGCCCTTGCGATACAAAGTCTCTGCTGCTGCCCACCGGACATGCCGAGCGCACTTTTTTTCAGACGATCCTTTACCTCATCCCAGATCGCCGCATCCCGCAGGGATTTCTCCACGATCTCATCCAACTTTGCCTTGGAGCGGATACCGTGTGTTCTTGGTCCATATGCGATATTGTCATAGATACTCATTGGAAACGGATTCGGTTTCTGGAATACCATTCCGACACGTTTTCTTAAAATGTTGACATCCATGCCGTTGTAAATATCCTCTCCATCCAAAAGAACACTGCCGGTGATCTTACATCCCTCGACCAGATCGTTCATTCTGTTTAAACTCTTCAAAAAGGTGGATTTTCCGCAGCCGCTCGGTCCGATAAATGCTGTAATCTCGTTCGATGCGATCGACATATTGATATTTTTTAATGCATGAAAATCACCATAATATAAATCCAGGTTTGAAATTTTAAATTTTTCTGCCATTTTTTTTTCTCCATTCTACTGTTTCGGCGCTTCAAATTTTTTTGCGATCAGGGAGGATACCCCGTTGATGATCAGTACCACGATAAGAAGTACAACCGCCGTCGCATATGCCTCATTGGTATGCATACCCTCACGCGATAACGAATACATGTGGATCGCTAAGGTACGGCCGGAATCAAAAAATCCTGCAAGGTTTGCCACCGTACCTGAGGTGTAAATAAGTGCCGCCGTCTCTCCGACGATTCGCCCGATTGCTAAGATAATGCCGGATAAAATACCCGGGATCGCACTCGGAAGCACAATTTTAAATATGGTACGCAGTTTTCCTGCACCGAGTCCAAAACTTCCTTCACGGAATGAATCCGGCACACATAAAAGTGCTTCCTCCGTCGTTCTCATGATGACCGGGAGTACCATGATTGCAAGCGTCGCTGCACCTGCCATCATTGAGTAGCCCCATTTTAATGCTGTCACGAAAAACAACATACCAAAGAGTCCATAAATAATAGAAGGGATACCGGAAAGTGTCTCCGCCGTCACACGGATGATCCCGACTAACTTGTTTCCCTTTTTTGCGTATTCCACGAGGTAGATCGCTGCGCCCACACCAAACGGTACGGATAACAAAAGCGCCAGCACCGTCATAAACAGTGTGTTGATCATCGCCGGGAGCATCGACACATTATCCGAATTATAAGTCCATGCAAACAGCGATGGTTTTAAATATGGGATACCGCGGATTAAAATATAGCCCACCAGAAATACCAGGACACCCACAGTCAGCACTGCTGCGACAAGTACTAAAAGCAGCAATAAGAATGAGCCCGGATGTTTCGTATATGATTTGATCTTATTTTTCACACTACTTTCCCCTTTCTAATTGTCCTTTGTGCGTCTTTTTAAAATAGAGAAAGAGACATTGATGATGAGGATAAACACAAACAGTACCACACCGGTTGCGATCAGTGCTTCTCTGTGAAGATCCGTTGCGTATCCCATTTCCATTACAATATTTGCCGTTAAGGTACGGACACCTTTAAAAATACTCGATGGAACCCGCGCCTGGTTTCCGGCTACCATCATAACTGCCATCGTCTCACCGATTGCACGTCCGACACCGAGCACGACTGCTGCCATGATACCGGATTTTGCTGCCGGAACGATCACGGTAAAAACACTTCTCTCATGGGTTGCTCCAAGTGCAAGTGCCCCCTCGTAATAGCTGTTTTCCACCGCACGGATCGCAGACTCTGACACACCGATAATGGTCGGCAGGATCATGATTCCAAGCAGGATCGAAGCGGTTAAGATACTGTTTCCATTTCCTTTAAAATGTTCTCTGATAAACGGCACCAATACGACCAGACCGAAAAATCCATATACAATAGAAGGGATGCCTGCTAAGAGATCCACGATCGGTTTTAAAATGCGGTACAGTTTTTCCGGACAGAAGCGGGCCATAAAGATTGACATCAGTATTCCAACCGGGACTCCGATTAAAAGTGCTCCTCCGGTTACATAAATACTTCCTAAGATCATCGGAAAGATTCCGAATATATTATTGGTCGGTTTCCATACTTTTCCCGACAAAAACTGCCATACACCGATTTTCTGCATTGCCGGAAATCCGTTTGCAAACAAGAACACACAGATTAAGGCTACCGCGATAATGGATATGACTGCCGTAAAGAGGAAAACGCCTTCCATTACTTTTTCTTTAATATGATTCATTATTTTTCTCCAGACTGATAAAAAGTTGTGTACGTTATTTATGTAAAGACCGGCAGAGTAACTGTCTCTCCCGGTCTTTACCTGATGTTTTATAATAAGGAATTCTATGAAATATGTTGTTTGTATCTGTCTGTATTACTCTGTAACGCCATCCCAGGATGTGATTTCGCCTGTGTAGATGCCTTTGACCGTATCTTTGGAAAGATCTGCAGTCGGGTTGTCGTTGTTTACGATGACTGCGATACCATCCATTGCAATCACGGTTGCTGTTAAGCCGCCCTCTGTCTCAGAATCTTTTAATTCACGGGAAGCCATACCGATATCACAGGTTCCATCCATAGCTGCTGTCATACCTGTGGTAGAATCGCTTTCCTGGATCTCGATCTCTGCACCGCTGTTGACTGCGACATATGCCTCTTTTAATTTTTCCATAACAGGTGTTACGGAAGAAGATCCTGCTACAACAACTTTTCCGCTTGCGCCGTTTGACTCGAATGCTGCTGCACCGTCATCTACCGGGATGTATTTATTATCAGAAATAACTGCCTGTCCGTCTGCACTCATGATAAAGTTGATAAAATCCTGTGCCACATCGCTTGGTGTTCCTTTGGTTGCAATATTAAATGGTCTTGCGATCGTGTAATCTCCGCTCTTGATATTATCTACGGTAGCTTCTGCTCCATCGATGGAAACTGCTTTTACACTGTCGTTTAGGGAACCAAGTGATACATATCCGATGGAGTATTCATCACCTGAAACTGTTGTTAACATAACGTCGGTACTGTTTGTGATGATTGCTTCATCGGTTGTATTATCAATTTTCTCACCGGCATCATTTTTCTCTTCCACACCGAACAGCTCGATGAATGCTCCTCTTGTACCGGAACCATCCTCACGGGATACAACGTTGATGTACTCGCTGTTGTCAAAATCTCCGGTTGCTGCTGATGCTGAATTTGCAGCTGTCGTATCTGGTGTAACATCTGCTGACTGATCTGCTGAACTGTCCGCTGCATCTGCACTTGCATCTGTATTTGTATCTGCTCCGGCATTTGCACTTGCATTTCCACTTGCATTTCCACTGTTACCACAGCCTGCGATCATGCTGGCTGCCATCATACCTGTTAATAACATACACATTACTTTCTTTTTCATTTTCTTAATCCTCTCTTTTTTCAATTTGCAGGGCGTCCATCCTGCTGTTTTCTTTTCATTTCCTTTTGACAGTTTTTACTTTACGGCACTTATGTAAAATACATGAGAGAGGTTTGGTAAAATGTATGTAAAATAATGGTAAACGTTTCGCTTACTTTTCCGTATTTTCCGCCTGCTGATAACTCATAGCAAAAAAATACTCCTGGGAATTCAGCTTTACATCCGAATCTGTCACTCTCGAATAATTACCGTCACTGCCGAGTTCCCTTGCTTTTACATTGTCTTTTAACATCAGGTGAAACATAGCCATAATGCGCTCTTTGATCGCCTTATCCCAGATCGGTGCTGCAACCTCAACACGCTTTGTTGTATTTCTGGTCATAAAATCCGCAGATGCAATATAAACTTTTGCGTCTTCCTCATCTGCTCCAAACAGATATATTCTGGAATGCTCTAAATACCGTCCGACAATACTGATCACCCGGATATTTTCCGTATATCCTTCCACGCCCGGAATCAGGCAGCAGATTCCACGGATGATCAGTTCTATTTTTACACCGGCTTTTGATGCCTCGACTAGTTTGTCAATGATGACTTATCTGTCAGGGCATTCATTTTTGCTCCGACATAAGCCGGTTTTCCTGCTTTTGCTTTTGCGATTTCCTCATCGATCATTACAATTATCTTACTCTGCAGACACTTCGGTGCCACCAAAAGATATTTCGTTTTCTCCACGAGCTGCTCTAAACAGAGAGCATGAAAAACTTCTGCTGACTCCTCGCCGATCTTTTCATTGGCTGTCATGACCGACAGATCCGTGTATAATTTTGCCGTCTTTTCATTATAATTACCGGTTCCGATCTGCGTGATATGGCGGATTTCCTCCCCTTTTTTGTAGGTGATCTGACAGAGTTTTGAATGTACCTTGATATGGTCGATTCCATAAATAATGCGGCAGCCAGCATCCTCTAACCGTCTTGACCACTCAATATTGTTTTCCTCATCAAAGCGGGCGCGCAGTTCCACCAGCACAACTACCTCTTTCCCGTTCTCTGCGGCATCGATCAGTGCCTCCACGATCTGTGAATTTTTTGCCACGCGGTAGAGTGTCATTTTTTATGGATACGACCCGCTCATCCTCACCGGCCTCCTTTAAAAGGCGGATAAACGGTTTCATGCTCTCATATGGAAAACTCAAAAACCGGTCTTTTTCTTCAATCTGATCGATCACAGTCAGATCATTGCGGATGCATGCAGGCTGCTGCGGTACCCTTTTTTCAAAAAACAGTTCTTTTTTTTCTCTCAGGGAATCCTGGATCTGCGAAAAAAAGGATAGCTCTAACGGTGCCTCCGAAAAATAAACCTGGTCTGCCCCGATTCCAAGTTCTTTGCGCAGATTTTCAATGATCGTCACATCCAGTACCCGGCTGTGTTCGAGTTTTACCGGACAGAGTCTGCGTCTGGTGCGGATCAGTTTCTCCATGGAATCGCGGTAGTCAAGATCCTCATCATAAAATGCTTCATCCACATCGATATCCGCATTGCGGATGATACGGATCAGCGATTTGCTCTTTACCGTATAGCGTTCAAACACCAGTGGCAGGAAATGAAGGATCAGTTCCTCCACCAACATATAGCGTCCTTTTCCCGAAGGGACTTTGATCAGTCGCTCAAACACTTCATTACTGCATGGAATAATGCCGAGTTTTTCCCCGTTTTTTGTTCCAAGCACAACCACCGCATAAATTTCCTTATTCTTTAAAAATGGAAATGGCTGTTTTTTGCCGATCACCTGCGGGGATAACAGCGGCATCAGCGCCTCCTTAAAATAATGCTCCAGAAAAACTTTATCGTCCGGCTGCATATCCGCAAAACTTAAAAGCTCTACGCCCTCCGCCTTTAAAAGCTGCATATAGTTCCGGTAGACCAGATCTTTCTGTTCTGACAGGATCCCTGCCGCATCAAAAATTGCCGAAAGCTGCTCCTTTGCTGTCATTTTGGTCTTGTTATCCTGTGCTGTTTTATCCACAAGCATCTGATCGTGAAGTGAACCCACTCTTACCATAAAAAATTCATCCAGATTGCTCTGAAAAATAGACAAAAACGACATGCGCTCACACAGAGGCACGGAACGGTCTGCCGCCTCCTCCAGCACACGCTCATTAAACTTTAACCATGATAATTCCCGGTTTTCCAAATATTTTTTCTTTTTCTCTGCCATTTCTCTTTCCTCCATTGTTTTTTACATGTTCTCTATCTGTCTGCGCAGTTCCAACATCTGATTGTCTACTTTTGCGATCACATCGGAATAATCTTTGGTTGCACGCTCCACATTTTCAATCTGTCCGGCATTTTTCTTATAACACATCTGATTATCAAGCTCTGCCCAATAGTCCATGGCAAAAGAACGGATCTGTATCTCCACCCTTATTTCCTTTGTTTTTTCCAGATAAGTGACCGGAACACCCACGATCAGATGGATACTCTGGTAACCGCTCTTTTTGGGATTTTTCACATAATCCTTTTCTTTGAGCAGCGTGATGTCCTTCTGCTTTTTTACATAATCCGCCACACGGTAAATATCATCACAAAAAAAACAGACGACGCGGATCCCGGCAATATCGTTTAAAGTATCTACCGCAGCCTGAAACGTTACTTCCCTGCCCTTTCGCATCAGCTTTTTGGCAATACTGTCCGTCTGTTTGATCCGTCCCGTCATAGTACGAATAACCTGACGGCCAAATTGCTCCGTCAGGTCCGCATTGATCATTTTTAATTTTGCCTGCACCACATCCATCGCATATGCGTAAGAAAGTCTTACCATAGGTGCTTCGATCTGTTCTTTTAATTGTTTTTCCATGAGCAAGGTATCTGCTCCCGCTAAAGTCTCTTTTATTCCTATGCGTTTTTTCTGATTTTTAGAATCTTTCTTCGGCAAAATCCATATCTCCTATTTCGTAATCATCCTCATATCCATAGTCATAGTCATCATAATCATTTTCCGTTTCCGCTTCGAACTCATCCAAGGTCCTGCTTACCGCCAAAGAACGCTTTTCCCCTCTCTGCATTGTCTGTGACTGGATCTTAAAAATAACAAACCCGGTCACAAACATTGATGCGATCACGATAACACCCGCTTTTGAAGTGTGGAAAATCTGTGTGGAAATACCCATGAGCATCGTTCCCATAAAAGATGCTCCTTTTCCAAAAATATCGAAAATCCCAAAATACTCACTTGATTTTTCCTTCGGAATGATCTTTGCAAAATAAGAGCGCGACAATGCCTGGATTGCTCCCTGGAATACACCCACAAACGTTGCCATTACCCAGAATTTCCATGCCGCATCCAGCCAGAGTGCATAGATGGCAACCAGGAAATATGCTCCAATGCAGACAGTGATCAGACGGGACGTCTCAAATTTCTGTGCCAGTTTGCCAAAAACAATGGCACACGGGAACGCAACGATCTGTGTCAGAAGCAGCGCAAGAAGAAGGCTTGTATCACTGATCCCAACATCTTTGCCGTAAGAAGTCGCCATCTCAATGATCGTGTATACACCATCTATATAGAAGAAAAATGCAACGAGGAAGAGAAACACTTTTTTATCATTTCTGATTTCGCCGCACACGGTTTCAAGTCTTTTTATGGTTTCCTTTACGCCGTTTGTCTTTGCCTTCACATAATAGTTCTGCTTATAATTTTTTAAGAGCGGGATCGTAACGACTGCCCACCATAAGGCATTGATGATAAATGCCCCCGCCGTCGCTGCGGTACCGCTGATCCCAATGTGATCTGCACCAAAGATCAATGCAAGACTGGCAATAAAAGGCACACAGCTTCCAATATACCCCCATGCATATCCCTGAGAGGAAACATCATCCATGCGCTCATCCGTTGTCACATCCACAAGCATGGAATCATAAAAAATGAGGCTACCGGAAAATCCGACTTTAGTAATCACGAATACAGCCAGAAATAAAATGGCGCTTTTCGGGAGTGCAAGTGCCGCACATCCAATCACACCTGTCATCATAAAAAGGGCAAACAACGGTTTTTTCCGGTTCTTTCCGTCTGCAACCGTTCCAAGCACCGGCCCTAATACCGCCACGATCAAAGTGGAAATAGAGATTGCATAGCTTAAATATGCGGTGGAGTCCGAAGCGGATATGCCATTTCCGGCTGCCATGTTTTTAAAATAGATCGGTATGATCGTGGACACTAAAAGCGCAAAGGCAGAGTTGCCGACATCATACATTACCCAGTATTTTTCAAGTTTATTTAATTTCTGTTTCATCGTTTCTCCTTCTGATTCTTCATAATAAAATCAAAGATCTCCTGATAATATCTGCACCTGGTCTGATAGTCCGCATTAAAAATTTCATGTTTGGAAGCCGGCATGCAGACAAGCGATGCCGTCTCCACACGATTTTCAAAAACTGCGATCGCACGATTATCCACCATGTGGTCATTCCCTGCTATAAAGATCAAAACCGGAATTTTTAATCCGCTCCAGATTCTTTTTCCTCATCAGCGTTTCTGTTGCCCGCATCGCTGCCAAAAGCCATCCATAAGTACTGCC
>ENA-OQDM01000024-OQDM01000024.1-human-gut-metagenome-genome-assembly--contig:-NODE-24-length-92461-cov-2.689107_pt1 | contig 92461 bp, 114 predicted proteins | sample MGYA00242772_ERZ504605 | MGnify/ENA primary metagenome ERZ504605 (study PRJEB26092, sample SAMD00036348) | human gut metagenome | host: Homo sapiens | study: EMG produced TPA metagenomics assembly of... | reverse complement strand
AATTAAATATTACCGGGGCATTTGCTCCGGGTTACATAGCCACCTGTATTTTATGGGTGGCATTTTTACTGAAAGGGGGATAGATTTTATGACAGCAGAAGAATACAGAGCACTATTAGATGTGGATTTTAACAATGTAAAAATAGAAGATCTGACTGATATTAGAAAAATTAAAATAGATAAAAATCAGCCACAGAGTAAGAGGCAGGCACAGTTCTTAAAACAGGTGGGAAATCCATATATGCTGCGTCGTGGAAGTATGATGATTAAGGTAAGCTTTGCGAATAATGGACTGTCGATGGAACAGGCATTTGAAAATCTGCTTTTGAATGTCTGAAAATTTGTGGTGGAATTTCAAAGTGATATGTGCTATGATGTTTTTGGTATAAAAATTCTAAATTAGTGCATATCACCTTATTGAAAAGTTATCTTCTAACTTAAACAACAATAGGAGGATGTGCATATGAGTCAGATAAGTCAGATCAAAAAGATCTATCATGCAGCCATCTATGTTCGTTTATCGAAGGAAGATGGCGCTGTTGCTTCACATGAAAAAACTGAGAGTAACAGTATCGCAAATCAGAAATCACTGATTAGAGATTTTCTCGAAAACAAAAATGATATTGAGGTTGTGCAGGAGTATGTTGATGATGGTTTCAGCGGCTCTAATTTTGAGCGACCGGCATTCCAGATGATGCTTGAAGATATTAAGAAAGGCAAAATTGATTGCGTTGTCACTAAGGATCTGAGCAGATTCGGAAGAGAATATATAGATTCAGGTATGTATATTGAGCGATTATTCCCTGCTATGGGAGTAAGATTTATTGCAATCAATGATGGTATTGATTCCGGAGAGGCAAAGTCGCAGTCAGATGAGATTATTATTCCATTCAAAAATCTTATTAATGATGCTTACTGTCGTGATATTTCAATTAAGATACGTTCACATCTTGAAATTAAGAGAAAGCAGGGAGATGTAATCACGGCATTTGTGCCATATGGATACAAAAAGAATGATAAAGATAAGCACAAACTGGAAATTGATGTATATGCAGCAAATGTTGTGAAAGATATTTTCAGAATGAAGTTGCATGGAAAAAGTCAGGATGCAATTGCATGTGAACTTAATTCATCAGGAATACTTCCACCGGCTGAGTATAAAGCAAGCACAGGAAGCAATTATCAGACATGCTTTAAGACAAAAGAAAAGTCGGAGTGGACTTCAGTCATGGTAAGGAGAATCCTTACAAATGAGGTTTATATAGGTAATCTCGTACAGGGAAAACAGACAACACCGAATCACAAGGTCAAAAAGACCATAATCAAAGAAAAATGCGAATGGATAAGGATTGAAAAGAACCATGAGCCGGTTATCACGGACAGGGATTTTGAAGTAGTACAGAGATTGCTTGCAATGGATACAAGAACATCACCGGACAGAGAGGAAGTTTATCCGCTGTCAGGGGTAGTTACCTGTGGCGGCTGTGGGATTCCCATGGTAAGAAAAACTTCAAAAGTGGGTGGCAAAACTTATGCCTATTATCTGTGTGCAACCCATAAGGATTCAAAGCAGTGCAGTTCCCACAGAATTTCCACGGATAAGTTGGAAGAAGTGGTGCTAGAGCTTTTACAGACACACATTGATAACATGATTGACCTTAAAAGAATTCTTTCTTTTATCGGCAACGTGCCGTTTCAGCAGCTTGATATGAAAAAGCTTGAGGAAAGGCGTGAAAAGAAACAGGCAGAGGTAGACAGATGTGCAGACCTCAGAGGAATGCTTTATGAGGATATGAAGGATGGCATTATCTCAAAGGAAGATTACAAAGAGCTTCATACAGCATATGAGCAGAGGAAAAAGAGTGCCGAGATTGCCATTCACCAGATTGAATTGGAAATGGAAGATGTGCTGAATCGTAAGAGCAAAGGCTTTGTATGGCTTGATTATTTTACGGAACATAAAAATATCGAGAAGCTTACAAGGGAAGTGGTTGTATCTCTTATCCGTGAAATAAAGGTATTTGATAAAACCCACATTGAAGTAGTGTTTGACTTTGATGACTGCTACAAAGAATGTCTTAATGTTATTGCAAGTCAGGGGCATTCGGTTGAGGTGGACAGTACAGGAAAACTGAATATCAGATTAAAGGAGGCTGTGTAGTATGGCAAGAAAGAGCAGAAAAAATATGCCGGTTGCAGTTGCAGAGCCGACTGACAATCTGACGACAAAAGCAGTTTTAGCATGGATAAGGAGGCAAAACCATATCAGGTTGGAATCTATACGAGACTTTCATTTGAATCAGAGGCGAATAAGGAAAGAGATACTGTAGACACACAGATTGCATATATCAGAGAGTTTATTAATGGGCAGGATGATATGGTAGAAGTTTGTGTGTATGCTGATATATCTGTTACAGGAACAACTTTTGAAAGACCGGAATTTGACCGAATGATTCAGGATATTCGAGCCGGCAAAATCAATACTGTTATAACCCGTGATCTTAGCAGGCTTGGAAGAAATTATGTGGAAGCAGGTAATTATATTGAGAGAGTTTTTCCTTTTCTGGATGTACGATATATTGCCATCACAGATGATTTTGATACAGCAAGACCGGGAACTGATTTATCTGTACCGCTTAAGAATATTGTGAACGAATATTATTCCAAAGACCTTTCAAAGAAAGTAGAGACCGGAAAGCATAGTATTTGGGCACAGGGCGGCTTCAGCGAGGGAACGCCACCATATGGATATTACAGGGCTACAGATGGTTCAAGAAAGCTTTTGATTGATGAAGAGGTATCTGACAATGTAGTTAGAATTTTTAATATGTTTTTGGATGGGAAGGGATATGCTGGTATTGCAAAGACTTTGCAAAACGAAGGAATTCTTTCACCTCCGAAATACAGATTCTATAAGTCAGGAAAGATTGAACTTGCTGAAAAAGCAAGAGAATGGCACTATTCGCATGTAAAAGAGATACTCCAAGGGGAATATTACATTGGAAATATTGTTCATGGAAAGCAAAGGAAGGCTCTTGATACCGGGAGAAAGAATGTTAAAACAGATGCATCAACATGGCAGCGAATAGAAAATGTTCATGAACCAATAATTGATAAGGACACTTTCTACAAAACAAGGGAGAGAATGGAGCATATCAAAAAGAAGCATTTAGAAGCATCAAAACCTAAAGCTGATGTTCCAAATAAGCCGGATAATATTCTGGTATATAAAACAAAATGCGCCTGTTGTGGAGGCAGTGTATTGATTGGCAGGCATCACACTTATTCAGAAAAGTTCTATTATAAGTGTAAGAACCGTAGAAAATTAGCTAGGCTATGTGAAAATAAGTACTCTTATGATTATTCTGAGGTTATGGATAGTGTTTTTTCTGTTATCCGTCAGCATATGAGTTTGTGTGTTGAGAAAACAAAGTTTGTTCAGAAGATGAACAGCAGAAAAGAGAATGTTCTTCAATATGATATTTATACCAAGCAGATAGCAAAACTTCAAAATGATGTAAGAAGAATTACCGCTAACAAAAGTGGTTTGTATGAAGATTATAGGGAACAGTTAATCACTGCGGAAGAACTGTGCCAGTATCAGAGAGAATATGAAAGCAGAGTAAATGAGATTGAAGCGCAGATTACTGAATTGCTTCATCGAAGAAGTCTGTATGAAAAAGAATTTCATATTGATGAAGGATGGGAAGAAACTGTCAATAAATATATGGCTAAAAGAAAACTTACAAAGGAGCTTGTGGATGCTTTTGTATCGGAAATTGTTTTTTATGATGGCAATATAGAAGTTAAGCTCTTGTATGATGATTTCCTAAAGGAGCTGCTTAAAGTGGCAGAAGAAAGAGAGGTGAGCAGCAATGGATAAGACGATAGCTCTCTATATGAGATTATCAGATGAAGATGACAACTTGGCTGCTCATGAGGAAAGTAACAGTATTTCCCATCAGCGAAAGTTAATGCTTGATCATATCCAGAAACTGCCTGAACTAAAGGACTGCAACATAATGGAATTTTCAGATGATGGATATTCCGGAGCAGACTTTAGCAGACCTAATTTTGTAAAAATGATGGATCTGGTAAAGGCTGGTAAGATTCAGGTTATTGTGACGAAGGACTACAGCAGACTCGGACGAGATTATCTTGAAGTTGGTAACTATATGGAATGTATATTTCCGGTTCTTCAGGTAAGATATATCAGCGTGAATGATAATTACGATTCTGCTAACAGCTTTGGTTCAACCGGAGGTATGAGTGTTGCACTGAAAAATCTTGTGAATGCATTGTATTGTAAGGATGCATCAAAAAAGGTAAGAGCCGCTAAGGCAGTGTTGGCTAAGCAGGGAAAGTACATTGCTGCATTTGCTCCTTTTGGATACCAGAAAAGTGAAGATGATAAGCATATGTTAGTGCCTGACCCAGTAACAGCACCTGTTGTCCAGCTGATATTTGAACTGGCTATTAAAGGCATGAAATACACCGAGATTGCAAATTATCTGAATAATAATGGATATGATAGCATATTTGAGTATTACCAAAAGATTGGAGTTAAGAGATGTTATGAAAGGGATATTGGTGAGCACATGTGGAGTGCCAGTACAGTAATGGAGATTTTATATAATGAAGTCTATATTGGTTCTGTAATCAATAACAAGACGGCTGATAATATTGATACCGGTCATCAGGTTGTGCAGAGAGATAAAGAGGACTGGATAATTGTTGAAAACTGTCATGAACCATTAGTTTCTGTGGAAGACTTCAAGCTTGCTCACAAGATGATAGCAAGACGAGAAGTGACGAAGAGAAAACCAAATGGAAAGTGGCGTAAATCGTATATTCGCTGTGGAATATGTGGTAAGGGACTTTATAAATACGGAAATAAATCCTCATACAGATGCCACAACGGTCATGTGTCACGTATTAGAGGTGAAGAACTTGAGGCGACACTTCTAGACATTGCTAGAAATATGGCATTGGCTCAGTTGCAGGAATTTGAGTTGAAAACTGATGGCGGTAATTGTCCAGATAATCTTGAAAGGGAAATCGAATCACTTAAAAAGTCAAAGGCACACTATGCAAAGCTAAAGTTTGAGATATACGATGATTATACAAAAACAAATATCACTCGTGATCAGATGGCAAAAAAGACTGCAGAAGTTAAGCAGAAAATCGCAGAGATAGAAAGTCTGATTACAGAGAAGCAGGAAACACTTGATATGCAAAAGGATCTCTTTCTTGATGCAAAGCAGGAACAGCTAACAAAGCTTAGTAAGTTGGATGAGTTTGATGAAGAAGTAATCAGATATCTCATTGATTATGTGTTGGTGTATGATAATGAGCATATTGAAATCAGATGGAACTTTGATGACTTTCAGGCTGGATGATGGTATAATCAGTAGTAATAGCGAGAAAACAAAATTATAAAGAAGTAACATGGGGAATCTTGCTAAAGGTTCCCCATTGATAAAAAAATTAATTTTTTTTTGTTTCTTACTTGACACGAGCAGAAGCTCATCACGCAGTTTCCCCAGTTTTAAAACGAGTTATTCAGTATTTTACGCCTGATTTTTTGATTGGTCTTACAGCAACAGATCAACGACCAGACAAAAAGAAGTTGGAGACAATATTTGGTAATTATAAGACAGGATTATCTCTGGTTGATGCGATGAAAAAGAAAATTGTTGCAGAGGCAAATGTATATCGTATTGAAACTAATTTGGATTTGAGTCATATTCGATTTAATGGCAAAGATTATATTAATGCTGATTTGGAAAAGAGTATTCGTGTAAAGTCCAGAAACGAATTGATTGCAGTTGTGTTACACAACTATTTTCAGAAGGAAAAGTTGGGCAGTTGCAGGGAGTCGTGTTTTGTGTAAATACAAATCATGCACAGGAGATGGAGCGTGTATTAAATACGAATGGTCTTTCGGCAAAGGCATATACCAGAAAAACAAAAAATCCGGATGAAGTTATGCAACAGTTTCGAGAGAAAAAAACACGTTTTTTGTGTGCTTGTGAAATGATTTCGGAGGGATGGGATTATCCGGAACTTGGAATTCTGGTAATGGCGCGTCCAACACTTTCCAAGGTTCTTTATATGCAGCAGATTGGCAGAGGACTTCGACGAACAAATACAAAAACAAATGTGTTTGTTATTGATGTAGTAGATGAGTATGGTGCCATGGCAAAACCGTGTTCCATGCATTCCATTTTTTCTAATCCATTTTACACTGCATTTGGAAGTATTTTAAAAAGAGATTATTCCGTGGGAGATATGATAGAAGTAGATGGTCTGCATGAAACAGTAGAACGTATTGTGCAGGTGGATATTGAAACTTTCGAAGAAAAATATGGTGATTATTTAAATCAGGAACAGCTGGCGAGAGAATTTTATTTAAGTACGGGAACTATTACCAGCTGGGTTATCAAAGGCAAAATCTCTCCGGATGAAATGATTACTTTTGGAAGTAGAAAAATTTATCTTTTTGCACCAGAACATGTGAAGCAGATTCGTGAGGAAAATAATATTCCAGAACATACAGAGGAAACGATCAAAACGGACTTCTTTGATTTCCTGGAAGAACGTGATTACAGCCTTTCTTACAAGATGCCGTTTCTTCTTTCATTCCTAAAAAATATGAATGAAATTGGAGATGCAAAAATTGATAATGTGCTCACAGATTATATTGCTTTTTACCAAGACAGGATTGATAAGGGACTTCCGGTAGATCGGTCAAGTTGTCCATATAATGCAGAACGATTGAAAGATCGGAAATATATTAAAAGCAATATGCTGACAAATCCTTTTGAAAAATTTGAGCGTAAACGGTTCCTGTATTATTCAAAGGATTTGAATGTAATTTCTATGAATCATGCGCTTTTTACTAAACTGAATGAAATAGATTTGAAAAAGGTGAAGAAGCAGATGGAAGAGGATTTGGAACAGTATTATTCGAAAATAAAAATCTTATAGTTAATTGAAAAAGTAGAATGAAAACTTTTAAATTAAAATGGTGTGGTGTAGAGTAATAAAAAAAGGCCATAGGCCTTAATTTAATCTGCACCATGCAGAGTCAAAAGACGATGCCGGATAACCTTATTTGCACTCGCTTTGCTAATTCACCTTTATTATAGCATGTAAATTTATATAGTCAACAATAAAATAATAAAAATTAGGGAGGAGATTTTATGGCAGCATTCAAGTATTATTTGGGACTCGATATGGGAACTAATTCTGTAGGCTGGGCGGTTACTGATCCAAATTACAATTTGTTTAAGGCAAAAGGAAAAGACTTATGGGGAATACGTGAATTTAATGAGGCATCTACTGCTGTGGAAAGACGTACGCATAGAATAAGCAGAAGGAGAAGACAAAGAGAGCAGGTTAGGATTGGTTTACTAAAGGATTATTTTCATGATGCTATAGGTGAAGTTGATCCAGATTTTTTTCAAAGACTGGCAAACAGTAAATATCATTTGGAGGATAAAGATACAGAGGTAAGATATAAAAATAATGTTTTTAATGATGATGATTACACAGATAAGGATTATTTTGACCAATATCCAACAATATATCATTTACGAAAAGAATTAATAGAGAGTACCGATAAGCATGACGTAAGGCTTGTGTTCTTGGCATTGCTTAATATGTTTAAACATCGTGGACACTTTTTGAATTCAGGATTAGGTGAAAATGGCGGAGAAAATAATATAAACAATGCTTATTTAGAATTGACAAATTTACTTTCTGAATTCACACAATATAATTTGAATGAGACAATCGATGGTAAAAAATAGAAGATCTTCTGTCGCGCAGAGATATGAGCAGAACCAGAAAAGCAGAAGGACTTGCAGAGATACTTGGCGTGGATTATAAAAATAAGCCATATAAAGAGTTGATAAGAGGTTTGTGTGGCTTAAAATTTAATGCATGTGCAATTTTCCCAGAGATACAGAGTGACGAAGTGCCAAAATTAGATATCTGCTTGTCAGAAGCATCTTTTGATGAAAAATCAGATGAAATAGCTAATATACTTGGCGAAGATTATTTTGAAATAATCATGGCATGAAGGACATATATGATATTGGTTCATTGGCTGGAATTAGGAAAGGATATAATTATCTGTCACAGGCGAGAGTTGCATCATATGAGAGACATAAAGAAGATTTAAAACTTCTAAAAGAGGTTATTAAAAAATATTGCAGTAAAGATGACTATGATAGTTTCTTTAACAGTGACGCAGATGGTTCATATGCATCATATGTAGGTTCATATAATTCGAAAACAAAGCAAAGAAGAGTTGGAAATAAAAGATCATCAGAAGAATTATATAAAGCGATCAAAAAACTTTTTAAGAATGTACCGGTGGAAGATGCAGATGTACAGAGTATTTTGACATCGATAGAAAATGAGACATTTTTGCCTAAACAACTGACCGTGTCTAATGGAGTTATTCCAAATCAGGTTCATGCAGAGGAAATGAAGAAAATATTATCAAATGCCGAGAACTATCTTCCGTTTTTAAAAGAAAAAGATGAGACAGGTTTATCGGTATCTGAAAAAATATTGAAACTGTTTAGTTTTCAAATACCATATTATGTTGGACCAACGACGGAAAAAAGCAATAAAGACGGAGGAAATGGCTGGGTAGTAAGAAAGGAAGAAGGACAGGTTTTACCATGGAATATTGATGAAAAAATAGATATGAAAGCGACATCAGAGGCATTTATATCACGCATGGTACGACGTTGTACATATATTAGCGGTGAACCGGTATTGCCAAAAGCATCACTTGAATATCAAAGTTTTTGTGTTCTCAATGAAATTAATAATATTAAGATTGACGGAGAGAGAATTTCTGTTGAATTAAAACAGGATATATATAAAGAGGTATTTCAAAAAGGAAAGAGAGTAACGAAAAAGCAGTTATGTAAATATTTGCATACAAGAGGAATTATTGAAGCAGAAGAACAGGTTACAGGAATAGATGTTACTATAAACAATGCATTAACGACATATGGTAAATTCAAGGCGATATTGGGGGATGATATCTCTAAAGATAGCGTTCAGAAAATGATAGAGGATATTGTATTCTGGTGCACAGTTTATGGGGATTCTAAAAAATTTTTAAAGGATAGAATAGAAGAAAAGTATGGCGAGAAGCTTACAAAAGAGCAGATTAAGAGAATAGTAGGTTTTAAGTTCAAAGATTGGGGCAATTTATCAAAAAATTTCTTAGAGCTTAGTGGAGCGGATGTTTCAACAGGGGAGTCTGTAAGTATCATCAGAGCGTTATGGAACGATAATCTTAATTTGATGGAACTTATAAACAGTAGATTATATAATTACAAAGAACGTTTGGCTGAGTATCAAAATACGATGATGAAAACATTATCAGATATAGAGGCAGAAGATCTGGATGAATATTATTTTTCTGCTCCGGTAAAGCGGATGATATGGCAGACAATCCTTATTATTAAGGAGCTGGTAAAAGTTTTGGGATGTGAACCGGATCGTATATTTGTTGAAATGACACGAAGACCGGATGAACGCAAAATGCGTACTGAGAGCAGACGTAAAAAATTCGAAGACTATACAAGAAAGTAAAAGATGAAGATGTTGATTGGATGAAAGTAATTGCGCATGCAGATGAAACAGGAAGCATTAGAAGCAAGAAAATGTACCTTTATCTTACACAAAAAGGCAGATGCATGTACACAGGAAAGCATATAGAATTAAGTGATCTTTTCAATAATAACCTATATGATATAGATCATGTATATCCAAGACATTTTGTTAAGGATGATAATATTGACAATAATCTGGTTTTGGTATGTAAAGAAAAGAATGCACATAAGAGCGATATTTATCCATTAGAGGATGAAATTCTTGCGTCACAGAAAAATATGTGGTCAGAGCTTAGAAGGTCAGGATTTATTACAGAAGAAAAGTATAATCGCCTTATAGGAAGAAATCCGTTCACTGATGAGCAAAAAGCTGGATTTATTGCAAGACAGCTTGTTGAAACAAGTCAGGGAACAAAAGGAGTTGCAAATATACTACAGCAGCTTTTACCAGAAAGTAAGATAGTCTATGCAAAAGCGTCAAATGTGTCCGAGTTTAGAAATACGAGAGACATTCCTAAGAGCCGTCTGATTAATGAATTTCATCATGCACATGATGCTTACCTTAATATCGTGGTAGGAAATGTGTATTATGTAAAATTCACACAGAATCCTCTTAACTTTATAAAAAATGATTATGACCGTGATAAAACCAAAAATAATTACAATTTATCAAAAATGTTTGACTGGGATGTTGAACGTAATGGTGAAGTTGCATGGATCGCACAGAAAAAGGATGGTGAGGCAGGAACAATAGCTACAGTAAAGAAAGTGTTGGAAAGAAACACTCCGTTGATGACACGATATAGTTTTGAGAAAAAAGGACGCTTAACTAAAGAGGAAAGACACTCTGCCATAGATGCTAAAAAAGATCAATATTTACCTTTTAAAACAAGTGACAGTAAGATGCAGGATGTAACAAAGTATGGTGGGTTTAATGATATAGCAGGCACATATTTCTTTTTAGTAGAACATACTGAGAAGAAAAATCGAATCAGGACAATTGAGTCGGTACCTTTATATATAGCTAAAAAGATAGATCAAAATCCGATTGAATTAGAAAAATACTGCGAACAAGTACTGGGACTTGTTGATTTTGATATAAGGGTTAGAAAAATTAAAATAGGATCATTAATAAAACGTAACAACTATTTTTGTTATATTACTGGGAAAAAACCTGGGCGATTAATTGTTCGTAATGCTGTAAATCTTTGCTTAAAAAATGAGTGGATAAAATATATATCGAAATTAGAAAAATATAACGAAAAAAATGTGATAGATGAGATGATTACAAAAGAAAAAAATCAATTATTATATTTGGAACTTATAAACAAATTTAGAAATAGTATTTTTTCAAAAAGACCAAATGGTATAGGAAAAAAATTGGAAGATGCGAGGAATATATTTAATGATTTATCGACAGAAGAACAATGTATAGTATTGTATAAAGTATTGCAATTGTCAGCGGTTATGGGGTATGAGGCTGATTTATCATTAATCAAATATTCAAAGTCTGCGGGAGCTATGCAAATTAGTAAAAAAATCGGAGATGAAGATATATATCTTATCAATCAGTCTGTAACCGGATTGTATGAAAAGAAGATCAATCTCCGAACAGTATGAGTTGGCGGACAGTTGTCATCTCAAATAGTGCAAAACTGGATTATCAAATGGGGGTATTTGATAGTGAGAAATCAGGATGTTGTAAAAATTCATATTAGTGAAATTTCAATATTGATGATTGAAACAACATCCGTTTCTCTTACCGCGGTATTACTCTGCGAGTTGACAAAAAAGAAGATAAAGGTAATATTCTGTGATGAAAAAAGAAATCCGTCATCAGAACTTGTTCCGTATTATGGAAGCCATGACACAAGTATGAAAGTACGAAAACAGATTGCGTGGTCAGAAGATATAAAGACATCTGTATGGACTGAAATTGTTACCGAAAAAATTCGGAAGCAGGCAGAAAATCTTGAGAGATGGGATAAGCCGGAAGCTCAGATGCTTTATGAATATATTACACAAATTGAATTTGGAGATGCAACTAACAGGGAGGGGCATGCAGCCAAAGTTTATTTTAATGCATTATTTGGTCTGGATTTTACGAGAACAGCCGAAAATAGTATTAATGCAGCCTTGAATTATGGATATAGTCTGTTGCTTTCTACTTGTGCAAGAGAAACAGCACTCAATGGATATATAACACAAATTGGATTATTTCATGATAATATTTTTAATCAGTTCAATCTTGCATCTGATTTGATGGAGCCGTTCCGGCCGATTGTAGATAATATGGTGAAGAACATGATGCCGGAAAAGTTTGAACATGATGAAAAAATAGAAGTATTAAGGTTGCTGCAAAAAGAAGTGATTATAGCAGGGAGAAAGGAGTGCGTGAACAATGCAATGAAAATATATTGTCGGAGTATTTTTGATGCACTTAATGATGACGATATTTCATTGATAAAGTTCTATAAGGATGAGTTATAGATATATGAGAATGATGGTTTTGTTTGATCTCCCGGTGTTGACGGAAAAGCAGCGCAGAGATTATCGCGAGTTTAGAAAATACCTTATAAAATCAGGTTTTTTCATGTTGCAGGAATCTGTGTATTGCAAGTTAGTACAAAATTCAGGTGTTGCGGATGTTATTCAAGAAAGTATCAGGAAAAATAAACCGGGAGAGGGGCTTGTACAAATATTAAGAGTCACTGAAAAGCAATATGCAAAAATGGAATATGTTGTTGGAGAGAATAAGTCCTGTGTATTGGATACAGATGAAAGGCTGGTGATATTATGAAACTGGTTAATACTTTATATAATTTAGAGTTTGATTTAATAGAAAATCAAATACTCGTTTTATCAATAGAAAATCATCTAGTCTATTCCAACATATTAGAGACATTATGGAAACAGTATAAGGGAGAAAATGGAGATTTCATTTTATCCGATGAAAGCAAGGAACTGAAGCTATCACAGAAAATGGATTGTATTTATAATATCTTTAGCATTAATACTAATGATAGAAAAATCATAACAAAATTGTATCAGGAACTTACATTTCAAAATGATATGTTACTGCAAGAAGAGAGCGTCTTGTTTAAACAGGAACTGATATCGTATTTTGATAAGGCTATTTCTACTGTTCCATATAATTTAAAATATAATTTTGATACCGATTTATCTAGTTTAATGAAATCCCTATCAGTAGAAATTGATGATGACTCGGACTCATTACTTGAAAAAATGATGCAATATATAAATCTCATGAATCAAATTTGCGGAGTTAATATATTTGTTATTCCAAATTTAAAAGCCTATTTTTCAACAGAGGAAATTATACAGCTTTATGAATTCACAATATACAATAAAATATACCTTATTGTTATAGAAGCAATACAGACACCACATATTGAAGGGGAAAAATGCTGGATAATTGATGAGGATTTATGTATAATTGAATTATAAGAATTGGCACTATATTCGCAATATAGAATAAGCTTGGAGATGACCTCAAAGTGATTTGAGGTTTGAGAGCTTTGCTAATTCAAAAAGATACAAAACAAGGAATATCCGATGGAAGATTTACAGAAAGTTTGAGAGCTTTGCTAATTCAAAAAGATACAAAACACGTTGACAGGTGGAAAACTCGACAGCATGTTTGAGAGCTTTGCTAATTCAAAAAGATACAAAACCTGGACTCACTTTCCGAGGACAGCGTTCTGTTTGAGAGCTTTGCTAATTCAAAAAGATACAAAACCATCGTGATGCCGTAGAACTGAAAGCCTTAGTTTGAGAGCTTTGCAAATTCAAAAAGATACAAAACAGACGCAAAGAATAACAAGGCAAAACGAAGTTTGAGAGCTTTGCTAATTCAAAAAGATAACAAAACACAGTGGAAATGAAGTAACCATTGATCTTAGTTTGAGAGCTTTGCTAATTCAAAAAGATACAAAACAAAGCCGGAGATGTGGTGTGGAAACGTTCGGTTTGAGAGCTTTGCAAATTCAAAAAGATACAAAACAGCAATCCGGCAATACAGAGATAAGATCTCGTTTGAGAGCTTTGCAAATTCAAAAAGATACAAAACCCCGACGAACATAGTGCCCACCGGGCTATTGTTTGAGAGCTTTGCAAATTCAAAAAGATACAAAACAAAGCTGTCCGAAAAGTACGGTTTAAAGGTGTTTGAGAGCTTTGCAAATTCAAAAAGATACAAAACCAGGACACGTTTAGTTCCTATGTAAATATGGCTTGAGAGCTTTGCTAATTCAAAAAGATACAAAACTAAGATGATTATAAAAGGTTTAATTAAGAAGGCTGGAAAAGGACCAGCAACTAAAAATGTGATTTAGGGATTACATTACTAATGATCGAACACTTTATTGAACACTATCGAACACTTTTTTACTTATCGGATACAAAGTGTTCGATAAGTGATCGGTAGTGACCATTTATCGGACACTTACTGGAAATAAAAATTACATTATTAGATAAATATCAGGAGGCTTACATCATGGAGCGAGTAGAAAAATTCTTAAAAGAAGCAGAAACATATTATTTAGCAACCGTAGAAGGAGACCAGCCAAGAGTCAGACCTTTTGGAACAGCCCACATTTTTGAGGGGAAACTTTATATTCAGACAGGTAAGGTGAAAGAGGTATCAAAACAGATTCATGCAAATCCAAAGGTAGAAATCTGTGCATTTAAAAATGGAGAGTGGCTCCGTGTAGCAGGAGAACTTGTGGAAGATGACAGAAGAGAAGCCAGACAGTCGATGCTTGATGCTTACCCATCATTACAGAAGATGTATTCAGCAGACGATGGAACACAGAGGTATTTTATTTTAAAAATGCTACAGCAACATTTTCATCATTTACGCATGATCCGGAAGTAGTGAAGTTCTGATGACAAAGGACGAGTGGTACAGGCAGTTGTTCGAGAGACTGGACAATTCCAAATTTCGAAGCAGCTTTCATTTGAAGCAGAAAGACATAGATTACATAAACCAAAAGGGACTTGATACGATCAGACAACATGCAAAGGACTTTATTGCAAAGAGAGAAGCTCCCGCATTTATAGCAAATGATGGCAAACAGACTCCTATGAGGGGGCATCCGGTATTTATTGCCCAACATGCAACTGCAACATGCTGCAGAGAGTGTATCCGGAAGTGGCACAAAATGCAGCCGGGCAGGGAACTGAGTCAGGTGCAGCAGGATTATCTTGTAGATATAATTATGACATGGATTCAAAAAGAACTGGAAAGGCAGAAAAAGAAATTATGAAAATGCAGATATTTGTAGATGCAGATGCGTGTCCTGTAGTAGGTATTGTAGAAGAAATAGCAAAGAAATATAGTATTCCAGCCACATTGCTGTGTGATATGAATCACGTATTATATTCAGACTATAGCGAAGTGATCGTAGTTGGTGCAGGAGCAGATGCTGTAGATTACAAGCTCATTAGCATTTGTCATAAAGGGGATGTCATAGTATCTCAGGATTATGGTGTAGCTGCTATGGCACTTGGAAAAGGGGCGTATGCCATTCACCAATCCGGTAAGTGGTACACAAATGAAAATATTGACCAGATGCTTATGGAGCGGCATCTTAACAAGAAGGCAAGACGCAGCTCGCATAAGAATCATATGAAGGGACCAAGAAAGCGTACAGAGGAAGATGATGTACGCTTTGCTCAGTCTTTTGAAAAACTCATACGGATGGCAAAAGCAAAAGAAGGTGCTCAGAGTGGGATTATTTAAGAAAAAGACAGTTATAAAGACTTATGATAAAGAAAACAAGAAGCCGGTAATTAAGGCAAGCATCTGTAACGGTGAGCAGGTTGCCGGTTTTAAGGACATCCATACAGGTAAGATCGAAGAGGTTATGCTGATTAAAAGTCAGGCGGATCTTGACGAATTCAAGAAAATGTATGGAATAAATGGTGAGATAGAGAAGGAGTATTGATATGAGCATATTAGGAAATATACTTTGGAAAGCAGTTTTTCAAAATTGCAAAGTTATCCCTGATGCCATTTGGTGCAGAGGTAATCTGACAGGCAGGAGAGCATTTTTGTGAGTTTAAAAGAATAGGCAGGAAAGATGTGTGACATAACAAGGTTACAGATGGATGAGAAAGGAAAACACGATGAACATATATGATGAATTGGAAAATTTAAAAGTCAGGCTCGCTCCAATCCGGAACTTGCGCAGGCGTTGTTAGCCACGCGGGGAATGAAAAATCCGGTTTCCGCATTCTGCCGTATTGCACAGGAGCATGGATGCACCTTTTCCGCTATGGATCTGGTCTCTGCCGGTGAGGATTCTTACGCAGCAATGCGTCGCTCCACGAATGGAGGCGGCGAGAATTCGCCGCTGTTGCAGGGAGAGGATGATCTGTACGAGATGTTTTTAATTGAATTGATGTAAAATTGAGAGATAATGAAATAAATTACGATTACGAAGGATGGAAAAATACATTTTGTATTTATTTTTCTGTCCTTTTGTGTTATATTGGAAGCAAAGATGGAGGGATACCAGGATGAAGGATATCTATTTAACAAATTATTCTGTTAATGGAATCAAGACATTGGATAAAACGGTTTCATTGTCTTTTTATAAGAAAACAATCAATAAGGAACCGGATACGCAGGAATATAATATTAAGGGAATTTATGGAATGAATGGGTCTGGAAAATCGGGGATCGTGACTTCTGTGGAAATTTTGCGCAATCTTATCATTGATACAGGATATTTGAATAATCCGGTTGCACAGAAACATTTGGATGCTATTGTCAATAAGAAAGTTGGGGAACTTTCGATAGAAGCAGAGTTTATCGCAAAGAGTGGTGCACAGTTGCTTCTTTTTCAGTATGGAATCACCTTGTCTAAAAATAAGGCAGGTAAATTTACAATATCACACGAATGTTTAAAAGAAAAAAATGCGACATCAAAGAACAGTTCTCTGGAAATCATTTATGAAATTTGTGATGGTGAAATCATTTTTATGTATGGTTTGGAGGAAGAAAATGGTTTTGTGGTTGAAATTAGAAATAAGACGATGAATTTGTTGACCACGGGATCTGCATGTGCATTGATTTATGTAAATATGTTATACTCAGGGGACGGTAATTATTCCTTTTATAGAGAGGATAAAGTTGCACGGGTAATAATGAATGCTATCAGTGTGCTGTTTTCATTTGGACATAAGCTGCATGTGTATTTAGATGAGTCAGATGATCATAAACCATACATGATACAAAATACCATTCTCTCTTGTGACGATGTTGATTCGCAAAATGCAAAATTGTATTCGTTGATAGGTAATATTTTTGAGTTACAGAATGAAAACATAAATGTAATATTCAGTAACCGAAATATGATTGCAAAAACAAGGCTTGATAAATTTATAGAAACAATCAATAAATTATATGAATTTCTCCATATTTTTAAATCGGATCTGATGGGTATAGAGATTGATAAAAAAGAAAACGGCGATTTTTGGATGTGTGATTTGGTTATGGTGTATGATTCCTACAAGATTCATGCAGAATTTGAAAGTACCGGAATCAAAAAACTGATTAAATTATTTGTCTATGTAAGAGAAATGGTTCGTGGTGGAATTGTTTTTATTGATGAATTTGATTCGAACCTTCATGATGTTTATTTGTGTGCATTGTTGGAATATTTGATGGAATATGGAGAAGGACAGCTCTGTTTTACAACACATAATGTTGGACCGATGGATGTTCTGAAACAGCACAAGAAGTCAATAGACTTTTTGTCAGAGGATCATCAGATTTATCCATGGAAGACAAATGGCAACTATTCACCTTCAAAATTATACAGAAACGGTATGATAGAAGGTTCTCCGTTTAATGTAGATGCGATTGATTTTATCGGAGTTTTTGGTACAGGTGAGGAGGATGAATAGTGGGGAGGCAGTTTATTTTTGTTGTTGAGACGAACAAAAAATGTCAGTCCGACTGGATGTATATCAAGGACACGATTGAGCATTTTTATGCGTTTGATCGAACACAGGTAAAATTAAGTGTTGTATATATGGACGGACGGGGAAATTATGAGAAAAAGGAAAAAGATGTTCAAAATCTGATTTCACAATATAAGGCTGCTTCTAAGAAAAATCAATCCAGGGTAATATATTGTTTTGATTGTGATAATTTTGACACGAATGCAGAGGATGAAAATTTTCTGAAAAATGCAAAACAATATTGTGAAGAAAATGGATATGGATTTGTTTGGTTTTGCAGGGATATTGAGCAGGTATATATAGGAAAGCAGGTAGAGAAAAGTAAAAAACAAAAAGAAGCGGCGACATTTAAGGCGAAGAAGCTTATCATGGATGTGAATGCTGACAAATTGTTACAGCATCATTATCGCGTGAGCACGAGCAATTTTATGAAAATTATGGATCAATTTGATGAATTTACGCGAAAGTAGGATTATCCATGATTAGATGAGGATACAAAAAGACATGAAACCCAGAACACAAAAATCAATGGAATTATATAACACCCTCCTGAACCGTGGCTTTCCACAGGAGTTTTGTGAGCAGATTTCACGGAATCTGAACACAGACTGGACGGCACAGAGGATGCTTGGCTATTTGTCACATTACAGGAAACTTCCGATGGCGGAAATCGTGGACGAGATGCTGGCAATTCTAAGTGACCGGAACCGGATTATGCAGAAGCATGAATGGGAGAATACAAATGCGAAATGGAATGAATTTTTAAACCAGGGATTTCGAAAAGAGGATTGAAAAATAATATGAAAGAGGTTTTTTATGAGTTATTGGAAAAAATTTAAAAAGAAGTATATGGGGGATCGTGCGTTTTACCGCCATTATTTATTGCTGGCAGTGCCAATGATCCTGCAGAATGCCATCACGAATCTGGTCAGCTTTTTGGACAACATTATGGTGGGGCAGCTGGGAACGGAACAGATGTCCGGTGTTGCAATCGTAAACCAGCTGATTTTTGTGTACAATCTGGCAATTTTTGGAGCGGTGTCGGCGGCAAGTATTTTTGGTGCGCAGTATTTTGGCAATGGGGATCACAGGGGACATATGCATTCGTTTCGTTTTAAGCTTTATGCGACGCTGCTTGTGTCAGGACTTACCATGTTGCTGCTGCTTACGAAGGGATCGGATCTGATTTCCTGTATCTGACGGATACTGCGGGAAATGGAGCAACCGATGTGGCACTTCAATATGGAAAGCAGTATCTGGTGATTATGCTGGTGGGACTGGTTCCGTTTGCAGTGAACCAGGCATATGCCACCCAATATAAAAGAAACGGGACAGACGCTCGTTCCGATGCTGGCAAGTTTTGTGGCGGTGGGAACCAATGCAGTGCTGGATTATCTGTTGATTTTTGGTGTGGGACCATTTCCGGAACTTGGGGTGACAGGGGCGGCACTTGCCACTGTGATTGCCCGGTATGTGGAAGCGGTTATTGTTGTCTTCTGGGCACATAGAAACCGGGAGAAGAACCGGTATCTGGAAGGGGCTTATCGCGGATTTGGAATCCCGGTGAGCGAACTGAAAACGATACTGATCAAAGGGCTTCCCCTGATGTTCAATGAGGTTTTATGGGCGGCGGGCATGACCACCGTGACCCAGTGCTATTCTGTGCGCGGACTTGATGTGGTGGCAGGGCTGAATATTGCCACGACGATTACCAATTTGTTTAACATTGTCTATATACAGTTGGGAGCGTGTATCAGTATTGTTGTGGGACAGTATTTGGGAGCTGGAGAACTGGAAAAGGCAAAAGACGCAGACAACAAGATGATTGTTTTCAGTGTCTTCTGCTGTGTGATTATGGCAGCAATCATGTTTCTCGTGGGGGGATTTTTCCCTGATATTTACAATACGACAGCGGAAATTAAGAATCTGGCTACAAAGTTTATCGCCGTTTCTGCGCTGATCATGCCGTTTTGTTCGTTTAGTCATGCGTCTTATTTTACGCTTCGTTCCGGTGGAAAAACGATGGTTACGTTTTTATTTGATTCGGTGTTTACCTGGGTGGTTGTTGTGCCGGTTGCATTTTTGCTGGCACACGGTACGGGACTTGGAATTGTAAGTGTTTATTTTCTGGTACAGGCCACGGAACTGATCAAGGTCGTGATCGGATACTGCATGGTACGAAGCAACGTCTGGGTGGTAAAAATGGTATAAGTGATCAGGGATCAAAAACTCATGCTACGGCATTATTTATAAACAATTGTTAAATGTTTGAAAAATATTTGGAAAATGGACAACTTTTGTGAAAGAATCGGTTATAATAATTTCATCTGAAAATTTAACGAAAAATACATAGGAAGCGGATGGAATTATTATCATGGAACAGGAAAACAGAGTCAGAATGGAACGAATTGCAGCAGATCCACAGTCCGGGCTGTCTGAAGAGCAGGTAAAAAGAAGGTTTGCACAGGGAGAAAACAACTATAAAGTAGAGTCTTCCACGTTGTCGGTTTCGGAAATTGTGCGTTCAAATGTCTGCACATATTTTAATCTTGTATTTGCTGTGATTGCGGTTTTGCTTGCTATTGTGGGTGCATGGTCGGATATGCTGTTTCTTCCGATTATTGTGGCAAATACCTGTATTGGTATTATCCAGGAGGTACACTCCAAAAAGGTGTTGGATAAATTATCCATTCTGAATGCACCGCATGCAGTTGTAATCCGTGACGGAAAGCGGCAGGAGATTCCGGCAGATCAGCTGGTGCTGGATGATATTGTGGAATTTTCGGCGGGAAGCCAGATTCCGGCGGATGCGAAAGTGGTATCCGGAGAACTGCAGGTGAACGAATCCCTGATCACCGGAGAGTCGGATGAAATTGAAAAACGGGAGGGGGATTCCCTGCTTTCCGGAAGTTTTGTGGTATCCGGAAAGGCATGTGCACGTCTTGAGAAGGTCGGAAAAGATTCTTATATTTCAAAGCTGACCCTGCAGGCGACGAAAAGCAAAAAGGGAGAGCAGTCAGAAATGATCCGCTCCCTGAATTATCTGATCATGGTGATGGGAATTATTATCATCCCGATCGGGATTGCTCTGTTTGTGCAGTCGTTTATTTACAATGAGGGAACGTTTCATGACAGTATCACCGGTATGGTGGCGGCTATCATCGGAATGATTCCGGAGGGACTGTATCTGCTGACAAGTGTGGCACTTGCGGTTAGTTCCGTGCGGCTGGCACAGAAGAAGGTATTGATCCACGATATGAAATGTATTGAGACGCTGGCGAGAGTCAATGTTCTTTGTGTGGATAAAACAGGCACGATCACCGAGCCGGGGATGCATGTCTATGATTTTTCTGTTCTGGATGGGGCAGATCAGCTGGAAATTTCCCAGCTGCTGGCAGATTTTGTGGCAGCGCAGGAAAAAGACAATGCGACGATGGAAGCACTCAAAGCGCATTTCTCCAACGGAAGTGGTATGCGGGCAAGGGAAGTGTATTCGTTTTCTTCGGAAACGAAGTATTCCGGAGCCGTGATGAACGATGGAAAATCTTATGTGATCGGAGCACCGGAATTTGTTCTGCGGGGGCAGTTTGCCCAGTATCAGGAACAGATTGCCACCTACAGCAGCAAAGGCTACCGTGTGCTTGTATTTGCGCAATATGAAGGGACGCTTGACCGGAAACCGCTGACAGAGCCGGTACTTCCGCTTTGTTTTGTGATGCTTGCCAATCCGATCCGCAAAGGGGCAAAGGAAACCTTTACTTATTTTGCGGAAAATGATGTTGATATCAAGGTGATTTCCGGTGACAATCCGCTGACGGTTTCCGTCATTGCGGCAGAGGCGGGGATTGTGGGTGCGGAGCGTTTTGTCGATGCATCGACTCTGAAAGAAAAAGAAGATTATTATCGCGCGGTGGAAGAATATACGGTATTCGGCCGTGTGACCCCGAGCCAGAAGCGGATGCTGGTACAGGCACTGAAAGAACATAAAAAAACGGTTGCCATGACCGGAGATGGTGTAAATGATGTGCTGGCACTTAAAGATGCAGACTGCAGCGTGGCGATGGCCTCCGGCAGCGAAGCCGCTTCTAATGTGGCACAGCTGGTACTTTTAGATTCCGATTTTTCCAGAATGCCATCGGTGGTCGCAGAGGGACGCCGTGTGGTAAATAACATTGAGCGGACCGCCGCATTGTATATTGTAAAAAATATTTTCTCCATGCTGCTTGCCATTTTCTCCGTGATTCTGATGCTGGATTATCCACTGGAACCATCACAGGTATCGCTGATCAGTATGTTTACGATTGGTATTCCATCGTTTGTTCTGGCACTGGAGCCGAATAAGGATCTGATTCGCGGACATTTCCTGACCAACGTACTTGTGCGGGCACTTCCGGCAGGACTGACGGATTTTATCGTAGTAAGTGGTCTGGTGATTTTCTGCCGGGAATTTCAGGTAGATCTGGATTGTCTGTCTACATCATGTACCATTCTGGTTGCAATCGTTGGTTTTATGATTCTGCACCGCATTGCAAGACCGATGAATACCGGACATATTGTAATGCTGGTCGGCGTGATTGCAGGATGGATTCTTTGCATGCTGTTTGGCAGAAGTTTTTTCGGAATTACGGAAATTTCCAAACAGTGTGAAATGCTGATGGTAATTTTTGCAATTATTACGGAACCGGTTCTTCGGTATCTGAGCCTGATTGTTGAGTGGATTTCTGCGAGATGCCGCATGATCCATGCCCGTTTTTCGAGGGCGTAAAAGTGGGGCTGGTTCTTGCATGCATATAAGGAATCGTATATAATAAAAGACATACTAGTAGAAAAGCAGGTGTGGATGTGCAGAAGAGAATCAGGCAGATAGCCGCAGGAAAATTCGAATCGGATCAGCCTTCGCTTTCTATTTCGGACGAGGAACTGTTTCTTACGGTTACAGAAGGACAGGAATATACCGGGGAATTTGAAATTACCAGTGAAAACCATATTCCGGTGCGGGGCATTGTCTACTCCACCCACCCAAGGATGGAGTGCCTGACTCCCCAGTTTGAAGGCGAAAATATACGGATTCGGTATCAGTTTCATAGTAAGGGTCTCGTTGAGGGGCAGGAGGAAAAGGGTGCGTTTGTGATTCTTTGCAATCAGAGTGTACACAGCCTTTCTTTTTGTGTATCCATATCCCGTTTATATGCGCAGACTGCCACAGGTGCGATTCGCAGTCTTTCGGATTTTACGGCACTTGCAAAGGAAAACTGGCAGGAAGCATATCAGCTCTTTTATCATAAGAGTTTTCCCAATATTCTAAAAGCAAAAGAGACAAAAGAAAAGATGTACTATCAGGGGATTCTTGCGGCAAAACCATCGTCGCAGAATCTGGAAGAATTTTGGTGGCAGCCGGCAGAAAAGAACAGATCCATTTTACAATTTCTGAGACAGACTGCCGGTTTGATGCGCTTACCGAAAGCCAGCAGCAGAAGATCGAAATCAAAAAGAGCGAATGGGGATATTTGGAACTTGCCATCACCTCCGATGCCGCGTTTGTACAGCCGGCACAGACGCAGATTACTTCGGAGGATTTTCTGGGGAGTACGTTTGTCCTGAAATACATCGTGGACTATGACCGGATGCATGCCGGAAACAATTATGCCAAAATTACTTTTTCCTCGGTATATGAGACAAAGGTTTTGGAGATTTATGCGCACAAAGGGGAAAAACAAAAGTCCAAAGAACAAAAAAAACATGCCAAAATCAGGGAATGTCAGTCCGGGCTGGTAGAACTGTATGAGGCATTCCGCCTGAAAAAAATTGTGACAGGTGTGTGGGCAAATGAGTCGGTAGAACGTTTAAACCAGCTGCATGCCATGCTTCCGGATCAGGTGATGTATCCGCTGATGAAAGCACAGGCACTGGTGATCAATCACCAGAAACAGGAAGCGGAGTGGATTCTTGAGGAATTTAAACGGGAATGGCCCGATCACCATACACCGGAGTGGGGGTATTATCTTTATATTATGACACTTCTGGAACGGGAACCGGCATATGTGGACCGCATGACGCATGAGATTGAGATGATTTTTCATGAAAATCCGGATTCTGCTTTGTTATTCTGGGTTCTTTCGTTTCTGGAAGAGGAATATTACAACAACAGTGCGCACAAACTGCGTGCAATTGCGCACTGGGTGATGAGTGGCTGTGTTTCCCCGTACCTGTATCTGGAGGCATACGATCTGATCAGCCATGACCCGTATCTGCTCACAAAACTGGGAAGATTTGAAGTGCGGATTCTGCGCTGGGCAATCCGTCATCAGGTTCTGACGAAGGAACTGGCAGCACAGATTTTTGAAGTGGTGGAAATGAATCAGGGATTTCATCCGGTTCATTTTGAACTGATGCAGGCAGCTTACGGGACAGAGGAAAAACCGGAATATGTGGGACAGATCTGCAGTTACCTGATAAGAACCCAGCAGTTTGATACAAAATTTCACCACTGGTATGAAAAGGGAATCGGGCTTGAACTTCGGATTACCGGATTATACGAGGCTTATCTGATGTCACTGGATGAACGGGAGATTGCATCGGTTCCAAAAATTATCCGGATGTACTTTCAGTATGACAGTAATCTTCCCTATCGGAAGATGGCAATTCTTTACAACAATATCATTGCGTCAAAGGAAAGCGAACCGGAAATTTATGAACAGTATCGCCGGGTGATGAGCCGTTTTGCCATGGAACAGATCGAGCAGGAACATGTGGACGATAATCTGGCGGTGGTTTATGAGGACATGCTCGAACTGGGGCTGGTGAATGAAGAACTTGCAAAATGTCTTTCCAATATTCTGTTTGCGCATAAGCTGGTAATTATGCAGCCGCATATGGTCCGCGCGATTGTATACCAGAAGCAGATGAAAGATCCGCAGATCGTTCCGATTGTAAACGGATGTGCCTACGTGTCCCTTTTCTGCAGGGAATATGCCATTTTGTTTGAAGATGGGAAAGGCCAAAGATATATCCACAGTGTCCCGTACCGGCTGGATTCCCTGATGGATGCCGGATCGTATCTGGAGAAATGTACGGCACTGGCACCGGAGGAACTTCCGTATATTGTTTCCCATTTTGGGGAAAAGCCGGATCATCATAGGTTTGATGCCAAAGAGGAAAATTTTCCGGAGAGTGCTGTTTGCACAGGAGCTGGATACGGAATACCAGTCGTATTTTTCCAGGGAGATTGTGCGTTATTATCAGAAAAAAGAGCAAAAACCCCTGGTGGAACAATATCTGGAACAGGCAGATTATGAGCAGATGCCGCAGGCGGTGCGTCAGTATATGATGGAATCCCTTGCAGACTGGCGGATGTATGATCGGTTGTATGAACAGATGCAGGAATATGGGCTGGATCAGATCGGATCATCGGCAAAGGTTGCAGTTGCCACCTATCTGCTGGATGCGATGGAAGAGAGGGAGCAGGACGAGGAACTGCTGCTTTTGTGTACAAGTGCGTTTTTAAACAAAAAATACAATGACAGGATTCTGCAGTATCTGAGTGATTTTTATTCCGGACCGGTTGAGACCATGCTTCGTTTATGGAGAGCAGCACAGGATTTTGAACTTCGGACAAGAGATCTGGAAGAACGGATTCTTGAGCAGATGCTGTATACGGATATGGATCTTTTGCAGGCACTGGAGGTATTTGCGCATTATTATGAAAGCGGTGGGCAGGAACTGATTGTTCTTGCGGTCATTACGGTATTTGCGCAGAACTATTTTGTAAAAGAAGCCGCGCTGCCACAACAAATCCTTGCCATAATACGGAGACGGCATCAGAGCGGAAAGAAACTAAATGATGCCTGTAAACTTGCCCTGCTCAAATCGTTTTCCGGGATGTCCTCTCTGCAGGAGGCACAGTATGAAGCCGCAGATGTGCTGCTGGCAGAGTTCACCGGAAGAAATATGAATTTTTCATTTTATAAAAGACTGGACCGGCGGCTGGTACAGAAATATCATTTGTATGACAAAATTTATGTGGAACACCGGACAAACCCCAAGAAACATGTCGTGCTGCACTACAGCCGGGATGAGGACGGGGAGCAGTTTCACGAAGTGGATATGCCGAATGTCTATGCCGGTATTTTTGTGGAAACATTTGTGGTATTTTTCGGGGAGGAGATCCAGTATTACATCACCGAAGAATATAAAAATAAGGTCGTCTCGACGGAAAGTAATCGTCTGACCTGTAACGATATCTATGCACAGAAAGATGAAAGCAGGTACAATCTGATCAACCAGATGCTGATTTCAGAGACTTTATCCGATGAAGTTTCCATGTTTCAGACGATGAAACAGTACGCAGGATATGATGAGGTGACGAAAAAAGTATTTAAGCTTTTGTAAGCAGGATGGGAGAAGAGATGGAAGCCAATACCTGTTATCTTGGCATCGAACTGAACGACTCGTATGCCATGGTAAGTTATATGCAACCGAATATGGAAGAACCGGAGACGGTCAGCACGATTGCCGGCAGTGAAAATTACCGGATTCCCACGCTGCTTGCCCGACGCAAAAATGTCGGCATGTGGTATTATGGGGAAGATGCCGGAAGGATGGCAAAAACCAGTGAGGTGATTTGTGTGGATTCCCTTCTTCGCCGTGCCACTGCATCGGAAGTGATTACCATTGCAAAAGAAAGTTATGATGCAGTAGATCTGCTGGCACTGTTTATTAAAAAAGTGATTGAACTGCCACAGAAACTGGGAAATACTTCGCATGTGACCGGAATTGTCCTGACGGTGGATCATCTGACGAAAGAGTTGATCGGCATTTTCCGGCATGTGGCAGAACTTTTAGGATTGTCGCAGGAAACATTTGCGGTGATCGATGACAAAGAGAGTTTCTATGCGTTTGCCATGAACCAGGAGAAATCTTTGTGGATGCACGATGTGTTTTTGTTTTCTTGCGGGAAGAATGCCGTCAGTTCCTATGACCTTTTGAGGGATATGCATACGAAGCCGCAGATGATCACAATTCACGCAACCGGGGCACAGGAACTGGGAGAGGAGAAAGATGAGGCGTTTGCAAGGCTTCTGACTAACTGTTTTGCAAACCGTTCGGTATCTTCGGTTTATCTGGTCGGGGACGGGTTTGACGGAGAATGGATGAAACAGTCACTGGCAGTTCTCTGCCGGGGACGGCGCGCGTTTCTGGGACAGAATCTTTTTTCCAAAGGGGCATGCTATATGGCTCGCATCCGTGAAATGGGAGAAAGCTGGCCATTCATTTACATGGGCGAAAACGAGATGAAATTTAATCTGAGTTTAAGTGTCGTGGAAAAAGAAAAAAGAGGTTTTAAATCTTGTCAGTGCCGGGAAAAACTGGTTTGAGATAAAAAATACATGTGAGGTGATCCTAAGCGGCACGCCGCAGGTGGAATTTTTAAAGCAGCTTCCAAGCAGCAGTACTCCCCAGATACAGACGGTGGAACTTGAGGATCTTCCGGTTCGTCCGGACCGCACGACAAGACTCCGGATTACGGCCAGTCCGGTGGCAAATGATAAGATTGAAGTGGAAATCCGGGATCTGGGATTTGGTGAATTTTTCCCGGCTACCGGCCGGGCATGGAAAAGTATCATAATGATGGGATAAACGTATGGGTGAATTATTACTTTGTCATGAAACAATTGCGGCTCTGCCCTATTATATAGAGGAAACCGGGATAAACATATATTCCATGGAAGAACTCAGCTATTATATTTCCGGAATGTGTATCTTCTGGATCATTCCTTCATGTGCGAGAGTTTATGTACATGGGTGGAAAAACAGATGCATCGTGTCGAACTCGCACAAAAACTCAGGGAGAATATCCGCACGGAAGGAAAATTGTCCGATTTTGTTTTTGCCATATTGCAGGATACGGCATACTGTACCATGAAAGAAATGCAGGAGATCGTTTTTGCGGTCCGGCAGATGGAACAGAAGTCGGATTTTGAGCGTGACAAGATCCGGGCAGACCAGCTGATGGAGAAGGAAAAATATCTGGCAGCTATTTACCGGTATAAACATCTGTTAGACGAAGCAGATATGAAGGAAACCAGTGAGGTTCTGCGGGGAAATCTCTGGCATAACCTCGGAACGGCGTATGCACGTCTCTTTTTGTTTGAAGAGGCAGGGCGCTGCTTTGAGAAGGCATATGCATTGAATAAACAAAAGGAATCTCTCCGGGAGTGCCTGATGTGCTGCCACTGCCGGCATGATGAGGAAGCGTTTGCGGAAATTGCAAAAAGATATCAGGTGGAGGAGAGAAAGCAGCAGGAAATCAGAAATGAAATTTCCCTCGCATGTAAGAGCGAAAAACTCGAACAGTTTGAATCCCATCTGGAAGAATTAGCGCAGCGGACCGGGGGTGTCCAAAAGGCGAAGGCAAAGAAAGAAGTAATGGATGTGATTGTTCAGTGGAAGAAAGAGTATCGAAGGAGCTGCAAGGTATAACATATGATTTTTTCAAATTTATTTCATAGAAAAAAGAACAAAGAAAGTGAGACAGGAAGTTTCTCACAATATGATCAGAGCGAGTATGCAAAGCTTGAGACAAAAAACATTGTAAAAGAACTGAATCTGTCGGACGCGGCGCAGGCAAAGAAATATGTAGTGGATTTGTGCAAGCAGATGATTCAGGCGTCTAAGGATATTGAAGATAGCAAATCGGAATATCAGCTGGTGACAAATTATCTGACGGATATTCAGATTCTCGAAGACCTGACGGACGCAGAGCGTAAACCGATTCTTGAGTGCGCCACACAGGTCGCAAAGCTGGAAAAGCAAAGAACCGATTTCCTGAAAACCAAACGCCGGCTGACAGATACGCAGTTTGCGCAGATGCAGGAGGAAGAAGAGAATCTTCCGGGAGTGATCCGCCGGCTGAAAGCCAATGAGGCAGATCTGGATGCCATCAAGAGAAATATGGCATATCTGGAAGGAAAAAAACTGGAATGGTCCATGCAGCGGTCAGATTCCGCAAAGGTACAGAAAGTAACTCGTACCGCAGCGTGCTATCTGTTAGCTGTATTTATTACGTTGTTTGTTTTTGTGGGAATACTTTCCTGGTATCTGAACAGGGATCTGCAGCTAGTTTTCACCATTATGGGATTTGCAGCTGTGGGAGCGGGCGCGTTTATTTTGATCCGTTATCAGGATTCCACAAGAGAGATCCGTCAGGCGGATGTCAACCGCAATCAGGCGATTACTTTGGAGAACCGGGTAAAGATCCGCTATGTCAATACGAAAAACGCGGTGGATTTCATCTGTGAAAAATATCATGTCCGCAATGCGAAAGAACTGGAATTTTTATATGGACAGTATCAGGAGGAAGCGCGGGAAAAGGAAACATTCCGTAAAACCAGTGATGATCTGGATTATTATACGCAAAATCTTCTGCAGTATCTGACACGGCTGCGGATGTATGATACCCGTGTATGGCTGACACATGCAAATGCGTTGGTCGACAGCCGGGAGATGGTAGAGCTGAAGCATGAACTGCTGACAAGGCGGCAGAAACTGCGGGCACGTATGGAGTACAGTGTGGGAAGTATCCATGAGATGAAGGGTGAGGCTCTCAAAAATATGAGCAAGCTCGGAAACAATGCTTATCAGCTGGAGCAGATCATCCGCAAGATTGAAGCGATGAATCCGGTATTTAAGTAAAAATAATAGTGATTTATTGCGTTTTCTTTTGAGATAGCCGCCCGGTGTGAAAGGGGCGGCTATCTTTTGTCCTATCGTGTAGCGTTTTGCATACAGTCAAAATTGGGATTGAAAGCATAGTAGTTTTTGCTGTCCAGTTCTTCCTGCAGCAGACGAAGAGCCTCGCCAAAACGCTGAAAATGCACAATTTCACGCTCGCGCAAAAAGCGGATTGGATCAGCAACTTCCTGATCTTTTGCCAGACGCAGTATATTGTCATACGTTTTTCTTGCTTTTTGTTCTGCTGCCATATCTTCCACCAGATCAGCAATGGCATCACCACTTGACTGAAATTCGGTAGCGGAAAATGGAACTCCACCCGCAGCCTGCGGCCAGACACCTGCGGTGTGATCAATATAATATGGTGCAAATCCGGAAGCTTCCAGTTCTTTGGCGGAAAGTCCGCGCGTCAGCTGGCGAACAATCGCACCAATCATTTCGAGGTGAGCAAGTTCCTCGGTTCCGATGTCGGTAAGTACACCGGCAATCCGCGGATTTGCAAAAGAAAACCGCTGGGCCAGATAACGCATGGAAGCTCCCATTTCGCCATCGGGACCACCGTATTGTAATACCCTATAATGCCTTGAAACCCGCTAAATTACAAGCTTTAGGAACATATCGAGACTTGTGTTTCCGCGGTCAAACACGATGTGGTCAACGACATTCCGCATCATGTTTCCTTTCTGGACGTAATCTGCGGAATCATCCTGTAAGACTGTAAGCAGAGCAGAAATGTTCTGCTTCATTTTTTTGTCCATTTCTTCTTTAGACATGTCGGTGTTTGAAATCGTCAGCAGTTTGATATTTTTTTCAATGGCTACACGTTCTTTTAAGAGCGCGGCTTTGTTCGCTTTGTATTCCTCTAATGAGTCAATCTCATTCAAATAGGCGGCTTTGATCCGCTTTTCTTTATTTTCCACTTTTTGTAACTGCTTTTCAAGATCCGCGAGTTTGGAGTCTGCATCAGCGGAGGCAGAGGAGATTACCGTATAAACGATTGCAGGAGAGTGCAGGATGCTTTCCAGATATTCAATCACCATTTTTTCAATGGGGCGGATGCCTATGTAGTGCGATTCGTTGCAAAATCCCTTTGTGTATTTCCAGCATTGGAAACCTCTGCTGTTTTTTGTACCGGAATATGCCAGCGTGCCACCGCAGGAGGAGCAGATCAGCAGGCCACTCAGCCAGTGTTTGGCGGTGGATACATCTCTGGACTTTGCTTTTCGCATATTCATGGTAAGGTGTTTTTTGATTTCTTCCAGTGTGGCTTTATCCCATAAAGGTTCCCAGTTGCCTTTGGTGTATATAACTTCATCTGCCGGTTTTAGTTGTCGCCCCCGATCCGTATAGTTCCACCGGGAGATACCGGCATAAAACGGATTTTCTAGTACATAGCGCACGCCGCGAGCATCCCAGAGGTTTCCATGTTTCGTGCGGTAGCCATGCTCGTTGAGTTTTCGCGCAATCTGTAGCAGGGAAGAGCCAGAGAGCAGTAGATCTTTCATCATGATCGGGATCTGTATGGTTTTCGGATCTTTTTCCGGAGGTTTTTTATTGCCCGGGGACTGGTAGCCGATCGGGGCATCCCCTTGATAATGTCCACGCAGCGCATTTTGTGTCATGCCGCGCATCACTTCCCCGGAGAGGCGGATGGAGTAGTATTCGTCCATCCACTCGATGATCCGCTCGATCAGGGAGCCAAACGGTCCGTCGATAAGTGGCTCGGACACGCTCACCACATCGACGTTGTTCTTTTTCAGGAGTGATTTGTACACAATTGATTCCTCCTGATTCCGGGCAAAACGGGAGAATTTCCACACGATGATCGTATCGATCGGGTGCTCTTTGGACTTCGCCAGCGCAATCATCTGTTGGAACGCCGGGCGTTTGTCTGCTTTCCGGCCGGACATCCCGTTGTCTTGGAAAATATATTCCATGGGGATATCGGTGTGGTTGGTTTTCGCATAATCCATCAGCAGACGAAGCTGCGCATCCGGGGAAAGTTCTTCCTGCTTGTCGGTGGATACACGGATGTAGATCGCGCCGGTTTTGCGTTCAGATAAGGTTTCTTTCATGGCATATGCACCTCTTTCTCTATAGTGTATGTTTTTGGGTACAAAAATAACAGCCAGCGTGGAACGGGTGTTCCGCTTGCATAGCTGCTCCGAGAATGATACAATATGCTTGCTTAGGGCTTTCGTATCATTCGGGAGCTTACCGCCTTGCTTTGGTAGAGCAGGGCGGTTTTAAATTGACAAAAATGTATGTATGACATATAATACACTTAACAGGAAAGCCGATAGATAGGTGTCAGCTATCTACTCCGGCGAAAAATCAATGGAAAATAACCGTCAACTTTTCTCAGGAGCTGGACGGTTATTTTTTATGTCTGAAATTACAAACTAGTGTAACAATAGCACATATCATTATCACAAACGTGAATAGATCAGAATATGTAACCATCGGCATCATCCCCCTTCACAGGCTCGGAGTAGATGCAACCGTTCCTCGGCTTCCCGGGTAAGTGTATTATATTGTCAAGATAATGATTAGGTATTATCTAAAACTAGGTGGTTTTATTTTGTTCTGTGTCTAATTGTTGTTTCAAAGCAATTGTTTTAATTAAGGTTTCAAATTCTTTTTTGTGTGATTCGTCAAGAAAACGATAAGCATCGACTAAATGTATTTCATTTTGAGATAAATTTAATTTGTTTTCATCCTTAGTAAACAGTATATCTCTTAAATTCGCAACTAGTTTATGAACACTTATTGTAGTGTCAAAAATAGATATAAGAGAAAGAAAGAGCGAAAATAGTAAAATGAAATTCATAATATTAATTTGAGCGATTAAAGTTATAAAAGATTTAAATACAGATACAACTATAAGCACAATGATTATAAATAACAGAGCAACAGTGTTTTCTGAAATTTCCTTTAAAATAGCAACGCTATCTTTTGCCCAATTGATGTTATTGGATGCTTTTTCTTTATATTTTTCTAGTATTGTTATCATTAGAGCAACGATTGCCAATGAAACAGAAAAAAGTGTAATTTCTGCATTTATTATAAAGTCGTAGCAAATAATTTTATTGTGCGAAAAATCGACTGAATATGCAAGTACAAGAGAAACAATAATATTTGACAACAAAATTATACTATTCTTCTTGCTCATAATCTCATTCCTTTCTGGACACAGTATCAAGATCTAATACTTGGTTAAACATAGCTTCTATAACAGGATAATCAGATGCTTTTAATTGACCAATGCCTTCTGGAAGTTGGATAATAAATGGATTATCAATACTAGAGTGGGATTTGGCGGTTTTAGATTTTATTTTCCATTTACCACATCCAGAAGAAGAATATTTAATCGCATCTTGTAAAAAGGGGTTCTTTTCATCAATATTAAGGCGTCCATCGTTATTTTTCAAGTGGATGCCAATACTTGTATTATTATAAGTATCATTTGTTTCGTGTAATAGTTCATTTACTGTATTAATGCCTCTCAGAAAATTTGGAGAAGAAAAGGTAATGTCTACATCTGTTAGTGCGCCTTGGTTTTCTATTACATATTTCCAAAAGTTGTTTTCTTCAGTCATAATACCTAGTTCAAAGTATAAGTTTTGTGGCCTTAGAAATTTTCCTATTATGGTAGCAATATAATTTTTTTGGTGCTCTATATCAGATGCAATATCCAAATTTTTTTCTATTATCATCCATTGATTTAAAGTATGAATGAAGATGTTACATTTTTTGTAGTTGATAATTGGTTTTTCTTTAATGCCGTCTTCCGTTTTTTCGCCAATGATTTCGTGTAGTTCTTTGGCAAAACTCATAAAAAAGCAGTTTTCAGATAGAGGTTTGCAATATAAGGCATAATTTGTACCATAATGCGTTGTTTCTTTTCTACCGTCTGTATTAAAAGAAGAAAGCCAGTTTAAAAATTTGGATTCTTTTGAGATACCTATGGCAGTGTCTATATCAATTTGCGTATCAGGAATCAGTGAATATCGTACAATAAAATAATCTTTCAGTTTTTCTTCACTCATATGTACCTCCAATAAATCAAACATCAGTTCTGTAAAAGATTGTTTTTTTATTAGATTAGAATATAAAAGATATTATCATTCAATATCAGATTGATGATCTGATAACAGTATCAAGATATATTCTATTTAGATGAGGTTTTGATAATTCCTAAAGTTTTTAAATCCTCAACATTGTATAAAAATTTTTCTCCGTCCCATTTGTAATGCAATTCTGTTCCATAAATTACATCTATTTGTGGAGATGAAGGAATATCTTTTAAGTAATAAGATGGTACCATTCCATCCAGACTATCAGATGAATCTCCAGAAATATAAATCATATCACTTTTATCAGTGGAAAAATCTACATTATAATATTTTGAGAGATCTTTCTCACTCATCCACGGAGAAGATACAGTAATTTTGCAATCGATTTCGCAAATATACCCGTTTTCTTTAAAACTACCTGTAATTGTAGCTTTGCCCGGGGAAATCGCTGTAACAACTCCCTTTTTGAAACTGTAGCAATTGACGAATTGGAAGATTTCCAAGTTATTTTCTTGTTTGTTCCAGCAATTTTTAATTGGACAGTTTCTCCCGAGGACAGTGTTTTCTTGTCATAATTGATTACTGCTATAGGCTCATCATAAAGTGAATCGTTTTTACTATTAGAATTTATATCTTTATCGTATATTATCTCTTCTCCATATATTACATCAACTTCTGTTTTATATTTTTTCTTTCCAATGGTTGCTGTAATAATTACATTTCCACATTTTTTCCCGGTTACGACACCTTTGCTATTAACAGATGCTATTTTGGGATTAGATGATTTCCATTTTACCTTTGAACTGTTTTTATGACCAACGACATATAGTGGCAAGGTTTCTCCACGTTGGATTTCATAATAAACATCAGCATTGATTACATAATATTTTTGAGCAGCAGAAGCTGTTGAAGGTTGAATTGAGCACATTATAAAAACAAGTGCAATTAAAAGAATTTTAAACTTTTTCATAACATAAGCCCCTTTCTAATTGTTATTTATATAATTCAAGCACACCAAGTGGCTCAAAATATATCAAATAGTTGTTCTGTTTAGCATATAAACCATACTTTTCGTGAAAATAGTCCAAGCATTCTTGTAAAAATTCTTCTGTTACTTCCAGATGTTCTGCAATTTCATATCTGCTTCGGCATCCATCTTTATATGAATCCACTAAATCCGATAGGGAAACCATTTCATTGTATGCCCAGACTCGTGCTCGTCGTTCTTGCTTTCGGTTTTCTGTTTCTTTCTGATCTGTAATATTCCCTACAGTAGTGAAATGGTGTCCGAGTTCTTCGGCCAGGATACAAGCTTTTTCTGAATCAGCACATATATCTTGATTGAGTGCGATGGTTCCATCACAATACAAACCTTTGAAACGATCGCTGGTGAATGGGTAGTCTACAATGTCAACATCTATATCAGAAGCGGTCTGGCATAATTTTTCAAATTTATTCATTATAATCACCTCCACCGCATTCTAAACTATGTATTGTCCAATAAAAAGGACTATTTTCTTTTGGACTTGACAAATTCTGCAAATGCTTTGATTTCATCGAGTTCCTCTGGTGTGTATTCATCACCGTCAAAATGTGCAGCAATGGTGTTTGGATTTATTATTTTGGTTGTTTTGTTTGTTCGTCCTAACAAATAATCAATATCTACATTGAAGAAATCGGCAATTGTTTCTAACACTTCAAAATTTGGTTGCCGTTCGCCTCGCTCATACATATTTATAGAACTTTTGGATATTCCAAGGGCATCAGCGAGTTCTTGCTGGGACATATTTTTTTCGTTTCTCAATAATTTTAATATCTTATCAAATTGAGCCATGCTTAATACCTCCGTATATCTTTAAGCATATTATACACGCATCGTGTATTAAAGTAAACAAAAAAATGCACAAATTGTGCTTGACATATGTGCACAGTACGTGTATATTAAAACTAAGCACGAAACGTGCACAAAAAATATAGGAGGTGGGAGATTGAATAAACAAGCGATTGCAGAACGTCTCCTCAAATTAAGAGGAGATAAAAGCAGAGATACGGTTGCGAAAGCTTGTGGAATAAGTACTTCTGCTTTGGCAATGTATGAGCAGGGAGAGCGTATACCTCGTGATGATATTAAAATGAGGCTCGCAAAGTATTACAAAAGATCAGTCAACTTTATTTTTTTTGACCAATAAGAGCACAAAACGTGCACGATAGAAAGGAGAGTGAGAATGTGAAGATCATCAAAAAAGTTATAGAGTCTTTTATCAAGTGGTTTGATAATATTCCAACTTGGTTCTTATCATATCTATCCTTAGTAGTTTCTATGATTGCATTTGTAGTGGCTATATTATTGAAAAAATAAATGCCAGAAAACTAATAAGCAAGGAGATGATAGATATTACACGAGAGAAAATAGCATCTTTTTTAGCATCAATAGCGTTTTGGTGTGCGATGTTGACTTGTTCAGTTAATAGGTCAACATGCTCTTTTAAAGAATTTGCTTGATCTTTTGTATGGTTAGAAATATCTTCTAATGCTGCTATCTGGCGGCGCAAAGACGCGCTATTTTCTTCGGCAAGTAAGTCGAGATGCTGATTTATTTTTACGGATTCATCCATACAAGAGTCCATGATTAGGTTATGTAAGCTGTTATCCATACTAAGCCTCCAAAGATTTGATAAAGGAATTATATCATGTCGGTTGGGAAAAGTGAACAGCAGCAACGAGAAGAATAAGGATGCGAACAAATTGCATAAGAAGGGAGAGTGAGAAAATGCCAATCATAAGGAAGGAATCATTTGATGATATGTCAAAACGTTTTACACAAGATCAGACATTGTTTATTACAAATGAAGCGCTTCGGATTTTCTATGAAACATGCGATGTGAAAGTTAGATTGGACGCATTAAAAATATTAGCGGCACAGCATTAACCATGCCGCATGCAATTATTTGATTGTAACTGTACCAGAATCCTGGGAGTAGGATACTTGGGCATTTGTTACGGAAAGCTGGTCATATAATTGTTTTGCATTTTCAACAACTTCTTGCTCTTTTAATTTTGTGTAACTGTTGCAATATATAGTGCCAACAGATGTAAGAGCAACAATGTGAATTGCCAACGTATTATTGGGTGGTGTATTGAAACCAGCGTATGCACCAGAGAAACATTCTGTAGAGTTTCCATAAAGGTGGACGGAAACCCCAGAATTTTTCAAATCAGTGATGATAGCGTGAAATTTGCAAATATCATCAGTATAAATCATATAAGATTCTCCTTTCGTTTGTATTTCAGCATAATGCTGATAAAGCAATTATAGAAGAGGGAGAAGAAAAAGACAAGTCAGAGGGGAGATGAGAGAGTGTGGATTTCAAGAAAAAGATGGAAGGTGCTTGAAAAAAGAATTGCTGACCTTGAAAAGCAAGCTCAAAGCCAGCAGAAATGTATTATACATCCTTCAATAATTGCTGACTGTTTGAGTCAGAGGGTTCAAGAACGCATGTCAGCAATAAGACGAATGCATATGAAGGAGACATACACAGACGAACAGAAATCGCCATCAACGAATGAGATCCAGTTAGCTATGGATTGCGCAACACAGCACATTAGAGAGTTTTTGGCACAATCGACAAACGGAGAGATCGCGGATCTGGGAAAAGTGTGCGGGAGTAACTGTGAGATATGGGAAGCAGGAAGATGTAAAGATTTTGACTGGCTCAAAAACCTTGATCCGATCATAAGCCAGTCAAGCGTAAAAATATCGGTGTGCAATGCCGGGGACACTAATCGTGGATAGCAACAGGAAGACTGTTATACGCGGAACATCCACCATATTGATCTTTTAAATCAGGTGGACATTCATCATACATGGGACATTCATACGACATTTTCTTGTAGTTTTTCTGTAGAGTTCCCATAACAGGTACATAACAATAGTCGACCGATATCTGTTGGGATCGTTTGGTGTAAGGACAATTTACATCAATTATTTTGATCATCTGGAATAGCTCCTTTCATAATACTCGGACGCGGCAACGTCCTGTAAGGAGATTATATCACAAATGGAAGATTCAGAAAATTAAGAACCGCGTACAGGCACAGTTAATAACCTATTAACAGGAGGTGGGCTTATGGCAAGATATCCAAAGAAAGCTACATACAGAACCTTTGTGATCGATTCTAAAACCGGTGAATGGAAACAAATTGATCCCAAGGATATACCTCAGAACAAAATTGATGAGTTGTGTGACAAGTTTGCGCTTGGCGCAGGTTATAAGCGCGTAGAGTAGCCACTGTGGTGGCTGTGCGGACAAGCTATAAAGGAGAAAACATGAAACAAAGAGCTTTTGAAATAGGAGTCGCAATTATGATGTTTGGTGCAACTGCGATGGACTCGGAAGGAATCGGATGGATTATTGCGGCAGGTATGGTGGTTGCTGGTGGAGTGATTTCGTTTGCAGCGTATGCATCAGAGAGACTTGAAAAAGAACGCCGGGAAACCGAGCGTCGCGTACAGCAGCTACGGAAAGCCAGTTGAAAGGAGAAAAATGCACATCAGTGGAATAAAGCGTATGTATCCGCAATATCCGAATGAAGCTTCGAATCTCACGTACCCGCGAAAGGAAAAGAAAAATGATGGGGATTTCAAGGAAGTGTTGGATGTGGAAATAAAAAGATGGAATCAGACAGCCGACCAAAGCAATGATTCCATCTCCAAAAATCATCTACGCAAGTGGCGTAGATCAATAATTCTCTTTTATTTTAGAGGATAAATGCCGGATGTGCAAGTGGAAAATATGAATTTAAGTCAAATTGAATCCCTTGTAAGTGCGTATTTGCACTGCAAGGACGCAGAAAAGATTCTGAACAATGCAGGATCATTTATTTACACTGAAGCAGCGTGTCCGCTTATGGACGAGCCGATGGAGCAGATCTATGCGGTGCTGATAGACGGGCAGGATGATGAGACAGCGGACTGGATCTATGATCTGCTGCAAAAAGGTGAAGCAAAGGCAATCTATGATCTGCTGCAGGAAGGAGCCGACAATGGAAACGATCCCAGATAATTATGATTTCTTCCGGATGCATGAGGATGAGCAGGACAAATGGCTGGAACAACGGCCGGTGTGTGTCTGCTGCGGTGATCATATTCAGGATGATTATTGTTATGACGTTGGCGGAGAAATCTACTGTGAAGATTGTATGGTTTCATGCTTCCGGAAGGTGGTGTGATGTATTACAGACCCTGCCCCTATTGTGGGGCACATCTTGATCCGGGTGAACCATGTGATTGCCTGGAAAAGAAAAAGGAGAACAATAAAAATATCCTTGCAGCATATAGAAGTGGCAGGGATGGACAGATGGAAATGAAGTTGGAGGATATGATGTATGGCACTTAAATCGTGGGAAGAAATGCGTAAAATTGACGTAACTCCATATTGCCAGGAACGGGATGGAATGACGTATCTCAATTGGGCGAAATGTATTGATCTGCTGCATGAGAACGGTGCAGGCAAAGTGTACTGGATTTCGATTCCGGATGAAAAGACAGGAAGCAGCCTGCGGATGGTGGAAAAGGAATTCGCGGACAGTAAAGGAAATACGAACCGGTGTTATGAGACACGGATCTTGGTTGTGATCGATGATAACGAGTATGAGATGCAGTCCCCGGTCATGAATGGTTCTAATCCGGTGAAAGACAATTCCATGAGCCAGCAGAGAGTATGGAACAGTATGTGCCGGTCCTTTGTAAAGTGTGTGGCAATTCATACGGGGCTTGGATTTAACCTGTGGCTCAAAGAAGAAATGCAGCCTTTTAACAACATCATTCCTCGGAATGAGGAGAAGCCGATCCCGGCAAATATTAAGATACTGAAAGACCTGTGCATCAAACATAAGGTGAATCTTGAATACTGGATCACGAGCAACGGAAAGACTTGGGACAGTTTATCAGCAGAAGATGTTGGTACAATGCTGAACAGTCTGAAATCGAAGTATGGTGATGACTGATGTATACGATAGTAGATGTGAAGCAGTACCGGGAAAACAGTGATGGAACAGATCTTGTTGTTTCCGTTCCGGGAATGAAACTTGGTGGTCTGCTCCAGAGAAAGAAGATCAAGAATGCAGAGATCCGCTTTGATGATGGGCGGCATATCTCTGCGGAGCAGAGGAAGAAAGCATATGCAACGATCCGGGATATTGCAGACTGGACAGGCTATCCACCGGAAGAAATGAAGGAACGGATGAAGTATGAGCATATGATCCGTACAGGAGATCCTTATTTCAGCCTTTCTAACTGTTCGATGGATACCGCGCGGGAGTTTATCAATACGATCTTGGAATTTGCTTTAGAGTGGGGAATCCCACTTTCAGACAATGCGATTGACCGGACGGATGATATCGGGCGGTATCTGTATTACTGCCTAATGCATAAAAAGTGTGCCATCTGCGGCAAGGATGGGGAAATCCATCATGAAGATGCAATCGGTATGGGAAATAACCGCCGGAAGGTGGATGATTCGGGTTATAAGAAGATCTGCCTGTGCAGGGAGCACCATACGATTGCTCACCAGATGGGAGTGATCCGGTTCCGGCAGATGTATAAGGTGTATGGAATTGTTGTGAAGGCGGAATGAAAATGACATTTGAAAGGTGGCGAGAAGTGCTGATTCGGGAGGTGGAGTGATTGGATGGCAACTACATAAAGCTGAGCCGCGGGCTACTGGAATGGGAATGGTACACAGATATCAATACAACCCGGCTGTTTATCCATATGCTTCTGAAAGCCAACTGGAGGATGGAAATTTCAAAGGGACAACGGTTCCACGTGGATCGTTTGTCTCATCCATCGGGAAACTGTCGGGCGAAACAGGGCTTACGGAGCGCGAAATCCGCACCGCAATTTCACATCTGAAAAAGACAGGCGAAGTGACAAGCAAAACGACAAACAAATTTACTGTATTTACAGTGGTTAAGTACGATTTGTACCAGACAACCGACAAGCAAAATGACAGGCAACCGACAGGCAACCGACATTCTAACGACATTCAAACGACAACAATAGAAGAAAAGAAAGAAGGGAAGAAGGAAAGAAACACACCCCCTATATCCCCCGTGGAACGTTTGCAGATTTTGCCGCAGCCTATCCAAAAACCTGCACTGGTTATCTGGCAGAGACGGAATACTGCAATGCGGTTGATGCCGGAGTGTCGGAAGCTGGCCTGATTGCAGCGGCAGAGAATTATGCTATTGCCTGCCAGCGGAAAAAGACACCAGCCCGGTACATCAAGAACCCGGAGAACTTTTTGAAAGAAAACCTGTTTATGCAATACCTGGAAGGAGTGGATGATGGACCAGCAGATGAAAAACATGATCAACGGAATACTGGAGCGCGTGAAAAATCGCTCAACGAACTGCTTGAAGAACGCGGATGTTCCGGATGTTTCGAAGGGTTCTGATGTGTGCCCAGTCTGCAAGGGCAGCGAATGGATTCTGACCGAAAAGGACGGTATTGAAACAGCCGTGCCGTGTAAGTGCCGGGAGCGTGCGATCATGTTGCGGCGGCTGCGGTTTGCGGATATCCCAGAAGCATTTAGGGGAATGGAACTGAAAACATTTCGGATGGATGTGTACCGGGAGCGGGACAGCAGGAAGAAAGTGTCGGATGCCTGCCGGATCATAAAAGCGTACCTCGGGGATTTTGAGAACCAGAGGGAGCAGGGGATGGGACTGTTTATCTGGTCCCGGACAAAGGGCAGTGGGAAAACAAGGATTGCGGCAGGGATTGCAAACGAGCTGATGAAAAGCTACGCAGTCAAATTTGCGGTATCACTGACCATCCTGCAGGAAATCAAGAATACATGGCGGCGGGACGCGGAATACAGTGAGAGCCGTTTGCTGGATGAACTCTGCACCACAGATATCCTGGTCATTGATGATTTCGGAGTGGAACGGCCGGCAGACTGGATCAATGACAAGCTGTACCAGATCATCAATGAGCGTTATATAAACCGGAAAGTGACGATTTTCACAAGTAATGAATCTCTGGAAACGCTGCAGTATGATGACCGCATCACGAACCGGATCAAGGAGCGAACCTACCAGATCGCATTCCCGGAAGAAAGCGTGCGGGATCATATCGCAGAGCTGCATCAGGAGGACATGATCCGGAAGCTGATGGACGGTTGAAACACCAGCGAAAGCAAAGAGCACTATCTGACGGACGAGATTATCCGAAATCAGTTCATTGAGGATGAGCGTTGGGATATTGTTACAGGAGAGGCGGTATAAGGACGCGATAGATATGTAGAAAAAGCAATATATTTTTTAATTTGTTGTACTTTTGTATATCATAAATAAACCAGTTATCATTTAATCTATATGAGTAAACTATAAAATAGACGTATTTTCAAGGAGAAAAATAGAATGAACGATTTAATGATTTTTGAAGGAAACGAAGTTGAAGTATTTGAATTTGATGGACAGGTGTTATTCAATCCGTATCATGTAGGCGCTTGTTTGGAAATTGGAGAAAATGGAGTGAAAGCTGCTGTTTCTAAGATGAATGATAAACAGGTAGTTAAGCTGACAAATTCTAAAGTTGCTAAATACAACTTTAGAAAATTGCATAATACTGGGGAAAACTTTATCACAGAAAGTGGTGTCTATAAGTTAGTATTCAAGAGTCACAAGCCAAATGCTGAAAAATTTACAGATTGGGTTGCCGATGAAGTACTTCCTGCATTACGTCAGACAGGACATTATGAGATGAAGAAACAGCGAACAACCAAGAACGTGCATACGGAGAGTTTATCAGCAGTAAATAATGCAGTTAAGATACTTACACCTATGCTCGCGGCGGCTGGATGTGATAGTAAAATACAGCTTCTTACAGCGAAATCGCTCTACGAAAAGGCAGATGTGACACTTCCAATTATGATCGAAGCAGATCGGCAATATTTTGACACGGTACATATTGCTCGAAACGTTGGAATTTATTATCAGAGTTCAGGAAAGCCGGCAGACAAAGCGGTAAATGAGATTATTCGTCGATTGGATATTCCTGAGAATATGTATACAGATACATGGGAGAGTAAAGGAAAATGGCAAGGAACAGTCAGAAAGTATGTTCCAGAGGTTATAGATATGGTTCGTTCTTGGTATGTAGAGCATGGGTATCCTAGAGATATCGAGTATATGCAAACTGATGGACAGATGAAATCATATCATGTAATTTGGCGTAAAGGTGGCATGGCTGTATAAAAATAGTTGATAAACATTAGGCAAACCGAAAATTTGGGTTTGCCTAATTGTGTCGGGAAATATGAACATTGACAATTGAATATTGACGATGGGTTTGTTAATATATCTATATTATTAAGAATTTGGAGAAGAAAATATGTTTGCAATGTTTTTAATGTTAGTTGCTATTGCGGTAGTTGTTGCAGTGTTGTTTTATATTTATTTTAAGTGTATAAAATTGAAAGATTCTATGGCAAGAAAAATTGAAATATGTGGATACTGCATATTGTTGATTCTGATCATATGGGAGTTTGGAATCAAGAACATAGAGATGAACGAATTTTATAATTTGGATTTTGGAGTGATTAAGGAAAAAATTGATTATGTTTTTTATGGAATTCAGAGTTTGAGTTCTGGATCTTCAGTAGATAGTTTGTATGCACAATATGGAACAATAGAAGAGGGCAGCGATTACGTTAATATGCAAATGCATTTTGTGGATGTCGCAGAATTGATAATGCAGGTTTTGAGCACATTGTTTATTGCAATAGGGCGATTTCAAGAACTGCGAAAAAAGAAAAAATAGGACAATGCCAATCGTCAAATATGATGGTTGGTATTTTTTTGCCCAAAAATTGAAAGGGGGAATGCATGTGAACGAAAAGGAAGTATTCGAGATCTGCAACCAGATAGACAGCTTCATAGCGGAATATTTGGCAGAGTCCATCGTGATCGGAACAAGCTACGATATGCTGGAAGCACACCACGGCATTCTCCCGATCAGCAGGAATTGCTTTTACAGGAGGCGGAGGATTGTGCAGAGAATCATGAAGCAGAGGATGGGAAGGATTGAGGAGGAGCAGGATGGTCAGTTGAGAATGGTGTGGTAATATTGGTGGAAGGGCTACTTATTCGCCTTTCGATCATCCATATAAAGCGTAGTTGTTCCGTATGGCTCTCTATATAAAGTTTTATCTATGCGACGTACATAATTTTCATGCCCATCATTACGGATTTGAAATTGATAGGAGATAGTTGAATTATTATTGTTAAAGGACAAGTCTCCTTTTTTCCATTCTCCGTTTTGATCAAAGTAAAGTGTGTAAAGAAACATATACCCATGATTGTCAAAATCATGTAACCATAGATAAAATGGATATTTGCATTTACGCATGGTTGAAGTATATGGGGTAAGCCGAAGGTGAGATGTTGGTAGTTTACCTTCATATACGGTGTCTGTTCGGAGTGTGTTGGGTAAAATAGAATCTCTGTAGTATTTCTGAAATGGTTTGATTAGATTATTGGCTGCATGAAGATAGTTATATGCAAGGTCCAGATTGTGATCGGACAGGGCAATACATACAAAATTTCCATCTGAAATAAACGGCGATTTTAAATCAAATGGGTTCATATCATAAATAGCCACGTCTTGATAGGTTATGTTTAAGTTATTTTCTTTTTTATGTGATTCACGTCTATAGTATTGCTCCATTTTAGGGTTTGGAGTATATGTGGATGCGGCCGTTGACTGAACAGTTGTGGCAGAACTTGCAGTGTCTGGTAGTTTGAATAAATTGAGTATTTTTTGCATTATTGACATTGGCGGATACTCCTTTCTGCTATGAGATAAGTGTATTTTAGCATACAAAGAGTAAATCAAAAAACCCGCTTACATGACGTAGGCGGGGGTCAAAATGGTATTCCATTTATCGGATGATCTTTGTATTGAGATAATTCACCTTCAAGCCATTGGTTATATATGTCAGTATTAATTACATTCTCTTGAAGAAGAGTATACATTTTTTGCCAATTTGTAAAAAATGTATTAAAGACAGGATCGTCTCTAACAATAAAATGGATATTAGAAGACGAGTTGACAATAGATGGAGCGACAAGGTTTCGAGTTTCGTCTTTATATTTTGTGGAGCATAGCTTCACAAACATGTTTAAAACATCATAGTATGTGTTAAAATCAAAAGATAAATCTTTTATTTTACTTCTGCCAAGAAGCCAATCAACTGATACATTGAATTTTCTTGAAATACTGTATAGAATATCTAAGGATGGAGTTCTGTCACCCCGTTCATATCCTGACAAGGCAGCTTGTGTTGTATTTACAGATTCAGCGAATTCTGCTTGAGTGAGTCGGAGAGAAGTTCGCAATTCTTTTATTTTTGAAGCTATTATACCATTTGTCATATAGCAAACCTCCTTCGTGTTTTGATATAACAATTATAACAGTTAGCACAATAAATAGCAACAAAAATAACTATGTGAAATAAATATACTATTGACAGTATAAATACAACGTGATAACATTAGATTGTCAATAAGAAAGGAGGACAGATAGATGAAAAGAGTTGTGATTGAACTTGATGATGATTTTCATAAGAAGATAAAGATTCGAGCAATAACATCTGACAGATCAATTAAAGGCTATATTAAAGAGTTGCTTGAGCAAGATTTGTGTAAAGAAAAAGAGCAAACACAGTAACTTTGGCGAGTGAGTGTTTGCTCAAAAGTGAAACCTATAAACTTAGGAATCTTTTTGTATTGTAAGGGATTCTACCAGTTTTTGCAAGGAGGAATTGCAAAATGCAGAATTTAACAGTAATTGAAAATGAATTGGTGCCGGTATATGAGACAAGCACCGGAGAGAAAGTAGTATATGGTTCAGAACTTCACGAAGTTTTGGGTGTAAAAAGCCGATATCGTGAATGGATAGACAGAAGATTTTCTGATATTGATGCAGTAGAAAACGAGGATTTTCAAGCCGCCGAAATTTCGGCACCTTCCGGTCAGAACAAGAAAGACCATATCATCAAACTTGACACAGCCAAGGAAATGGCAATGCTCGAACGTAATGCGAAAGGTAAGCAGGTGCGCCGGTATTTCATCCAGGTAGAGAAGAAGTTCAAGGCAGGCAAGACAAGCAAAAAAGTACAGAGTGCGAAGAAAGAGAGACTTCCATCCGTAAATATGATGGTGAAGAACATCAAGGAAGCTCTGCATGATGCCGGAGTAGATTCCAAGTACATAGCTGCAGAAGTGGTAAGAATTTATTCTGATTCCGGTTATCCTGTTAATGCTCCGTTAATCTCTGATACACCGAAGTTGTGGGACTGCTCGACCATTGCAAGAGAGCTTGGCATTTTTTCGGAAACTGGTAGACCGCACGACAAGGCAGTTAGCGCAATTATCCAGAAGTTGGATCTTTTTACAGATGAAATCGTGAGAACGGCATACAGCCGGAATGGGCATGATGGTGTGACAATGCAGTATAAGGAAAGCGTTTTCCAAAAGGTAAAAGAATGGTTGCAGGAGAACGGCTATCCAACAGTCATTGAACTGGAACTTGCAAACGGCAATGTAAATAAATGCCGGGTAGTATACGGGGAGGTGGCTTAGTTATGGATAGAGCGGTATTAGAAAGATACGAGAAGATTCTTGAAATCATGGAGAATGAAAGGGAAAATCAGCCAATGGCAAGCCAACGGACAAAGGATGGTTATTCTGGGTTTCAGGATGCAATTGAGGAATATGTCAATGGTGTGCAGGAAGATACCTTTTATTGGGGATACATGACAGCTATGAAACAACGAGAAGGAATAGTGGTTACAGATCCAGAAGATTCGGAAGAGGTACATGACAAGGAACCTATGTATTGTGGGGAAGATTTTCGGCGATATGTGGGATATAGGATAGAGGATGTATTATCAGATGAGAATGACTGCAATGTTCAGATCAAACTGAAAAATACTCATACAAATAAAAGTGCGACAATATATGCAGACAAAGCGTTTGACGGCGAGACACTCTATGTTATGGATAAGTAGGTGGGGAGGAAATATTTATGAATGAAAAGCTTGACGAAATGACGAGAGAATTATTACTTGCGTTTGATGGCACTGATCCAAAAGAAATTGATCGATTGAGAAATGAATGGCTTGCAGAACTTGAAAGCAGAAAGTCGGAACTTCAGAGACCTGATAGAGTTGTTGATTATGTCAATGCCATATGTGATGTGGCTATTGAGCGGGCAAAAAGAAGAATGCAGGTGGCATAGAAATGATTAGAGAGCTTAGAAATAGGCTCTCTTTTTTTCTTGGTAAATCATTCTTTTTGAAAGACTGCATTTCTGGCAGTAATATTTGCCAACATGTCACTCGGTACTACTAGATCAGCAGCGAGGATGGCAATTTCATCATCTGACATGCAGTCGGCAAGCTGGCAAGCAAGTGTTGAAAGAAAATAAAGGTTTGAACAGTTTTGCATGGGATCACCAGAGAGGTTTTATATATTTTATGTGTCTGCGGTGAAACTGTGCGAAAAATCTTTGAATTTTAGAATTAGATAACAAAACCAAGCGATCATATAGCACCTCCTATTATGTAGTGTATGCGGATCAAGTAACGTTTATTTGTTTAGAATATGGTTTGGCAGAACAGACAATATATTTGTCGAAAAATGTGAACATTGACAATTGAATATAGCTGGTATGGATGCTATACTATGCATGAAAATGGGGGAGCGATATGGGAAAAGATAAGGAAAAGAAAGTAATATTTTCAGAAGAAATAGATAGTAGCATAGATGGCTTTGCATTAGGCATAACGTTTGTATTAGTGGCATTTTTCGAAGTCTATTTTAAGATATTTGGAAATAGAATGGTAGAGATTGTATTAGCAATTGGACTGTTACTTTTCGGAATTTTTGGAACATTAATAGAAATTGGGAAGATTAGTACAGATAATATCAAAGGCGGTGATGACCTAGTTACGGGACTGTTTCTTGCGGCTCCTTCGGTTTTTATAATCTTCAAGTTCAACAAGGTGATTTTAAATATTATTATGTTTATCGTACTTGCGTTTGGAATTTTTGGAGCAATGAAGGGAGTAATTGAGATCTTATATTCTTTAAAAATCAAAAGAAGAAAGACCGAAAATAAAAAAGTTGAGGTAATGCAGATTGTAGTGGCAGCTACTGAAGTGGTAGCGTTGGCTGTTGCGATAATTCAATTAGTCAATGAAGTTTCTGCATAAAGTTAATAAATAAAATAGTAGTATAAACCAAGTGCCAACCGGAGTACTTGGTTTTTTGTTGCTACAATGAAAGGGGGAATGTCTTGTGAACGAAGAGGAAGTATTCGAAATCTGCAATCAGGTAGACAGCTTCATAGCGGAATATTTGGCAGAGTCCATCGTGATCGGGACAAGCTACGATATGCTGGAAGCACACCACGGTATTCTCCCAATCAGCAGGAATTGCTTTTACCGAAAGCGGAGGATCGTGCAGCGGATCATTAAGCAACGGATGGGGCGGATTGTAGAGGAAAAGAACGGACAATTGAGGATGGTGTGGTAATTATAATGGAGAATGCTATCGAAAAATGTTATAATGAGTGAAAAAGAAGGGAGAGATTAGATGAATGCATACGAAGTGATTCAAAATTTGGCAATAGGTGTTGTGAGTGGCATATTTTCAGGCGTTATAGTTTCTATGGTGTTCTACATATTGGGTAACTACCAAAACGAGATTGAAGATGCAAAACGAATTCTTATGCCATTATATGAAGTGGTAGTTTTAGAAAAAGCTGTTCAAAAATATGGAATAAAAAACAGTAAAGAATGTATACAAATAATCAAAAAAGATGTAGATGAGGTAGCGTCAAATTTAGACCCAAACATATATAATTATAGCTTAAGAAGAATAATGTTTGATATCAATGAAATTATTACAAATGGACAATATTATAAAAGAGATGGTGCGGAACTGATATTTGATGAGAACAAATTGCACGATTTTGCGATTGCCATGCAACCACAATTAGATTCTCTAATTCAGTACGAACGCGATTTCAGAAAAGGCTTTACAGAAAGAATTATTAAGAGTAAATTTATGCTGATTATGGGGGGCGTTGTTATTGCAATGGTTGCAGTTATAGTAATTGCTTAGCAACACAAATTGGTACAAATCCATGAAATCTCCATGTTAAAATTACTATAGAGTAGTAATTGAACAGGGAGGGAGAAGCGTGGAAAAAGAAAACGAACTGAAAAAGGAGTATCTGCGATCATATACACCAGCGGTCAGTGCTGCACGCCGGATAGAGGAAGAAATTGAGCAGTTAAGAGCGGATAAGATGGCACCGGCACTTGTCATGGATGATATGCCACATGCACATGATCAGAAAGATCTCTCTGACTACGCTGCAAAGTTGGACGAGCTGGAGAGGAAACTTATTAAAGCACGGTATGAGCGCATAGATCTATATGCAGATATATTCGCAGATATTGAGCGTTTAGAGGATGAGACGGAAAAGGCGGTATTGACATACAGATACCTTCGGAGACAAAGTTGGGAAGAAATCTGTGTAAAGCTTGGATATCAGTGGGCGCAGGTTCACCGAATTCATGCCAGGGCATTGAAACATTTCAATCCGACGGGTGGATATTATGAGATTTTGATCAAAAAAATGAAAGATGATACACAATGATACACTTATCTGTGGTATGATTGTAGCGTGAAAGAGCGTAAGAGGAAATGATTCCCCTTGCGCTTTTTGTGTCTTTTAACTATCGGGACATCATGCAACATAGGGATGTCCCCTTCTCCCTATAAAAGAAACAGGCAGGTGGTAATATTGGCAAGGAGTCCGAACCAAAAGGCAGAGAAAGCCCGAGAACTGTATAAGGGTGGAATGAAGCTGGTTGAGATTGCAAGTCAACTAGAATGCTCTGCCGCTACAATTAGGACATGGAAGAATCGTTATAAATGGGATGCGGATGAAAGTGAAACGTTTCAAAAGAAAAATGAAACGAAACGAAACGTTTCAAAGAGTAATGCATCAAAAAAACAAAGTGAAGAAACGGCTGTAGCTGATGAAGTCAGGCAGGTAATACAGAATACTAACTTAACCGATAAGCAACAGCTTTTTTGTATACATTACATCCGATGTTTCAATGCTACCAAGGCATACCAGAAAGCGTACGGTGTTGATTATGCGACTGCAGCATCCATAGGCTATCGTTTGTTGGAGAAAGATGGAGTAAAACAGGAAATCCATAGGTTGAAACAGGACCGTCTCAACAGAGAGTTCCTAAGTGAATCCGATGTATTCCAGAAGTACATGGACATTGCTTTTGCAGATGTGACTGACTTTGTAGAGTTTGGAAATGAGGATGTGGATGTGATCCCGGACACAGGAGAGCGAAAGACCATCACAGTAAGCTATGTCAATATCAAGAATGATGCGGACGTGGACGGAACGATCATTTCCGAAGTATCCAAGGGTAAGGACGGCGTAAAGGTAAAGCTTGCTGATCGGATGAAAGCCTTACAGTGGCTTACAGATCACATGGATCTTGCCACCGAGAAGCAGAAAGCAGAGATTGCATTACTGAAAGCCAAGGTACAGACAGACGATGGCGAGGAGATTGCAGACGATGGGTTCCTCGATGCTCTGAACGGCACAGCTGCGGAGGATTGGGGCGATGAAGAAAATTAAGAGGATTTTCAAATTCCAACCATTTTCCAAGAAGCAGCGCAAGGTATTGAACTGGTGGTGTGAAGATTCTCCGGTTAAAGATAAGGATGGTATTATCGCCGATGGCGCTATCCGATCTGGAAAGACAGTGAGCATGTCACTTTCGTTTGTTATGTGGGCGATGAGCTCATTTGACGGCGAAAATTTCGGTATGTGCGGCAAGACAATCGGTTCTTTCCGCAGAAATGTATTGTTTTGGCTTAAGCTGATGCTGCGAAGCCGCGGTTATACGGTGGCAGATCACAGGGCTGACAATTTGGTTATCATCACAAAAGGAGATGTGACCAACTATTTCTATATATTTGGCGGCAAAGACGAACGATCACAGGATCTCATTCAGGGTATTACCTTGGCTGGGGTCTTTTTTGATGAAGTTGCGCTGATGCCGGAAAGTTTCGTGAACCAGGCAACCGGGCGATGCTCTGTTGATGGTTCTAAGTACTGGTTCAACTGTAACCCGGATGGACCATATCATTGGTTTAAGACCGATTGGATTGATAAGCGAGAAGAAAAGCATCTATTGTATCTGCATTTTACGATGGATGATAACTTGAGCCTGTCGGAGAGAATCAAAGAACGATATTGCAGTATGTACACCGGTGTTTTCTATCGTCGGTATATTCTGGGACTATGGGCGATGGCAGAGGGCATTATTTACGATATGTTCGACACTGCCAAGCATGTGATTTCCAGTCTGGCTGATCTGACCAACGCAAATTATTATGTGTCCTGTGACTATGGTACGCAGAATGCAACAGTATTTCTGCTGTGGTGCAAAGAGCGCTCCGGGCGGTGGGTATGCTGCCGCGAGTATTACTATTCTGGCCGAGATGAAGAAAGGCAGAAAACCGACACCGAGTATGCAGATGATTTGGAACAATGGCTTGCCGGGATAAAACCGGTAAAGATCATCATTGATCCGTCCGCAGCGTCATTTATTGCAGAATTGAAAAAGCGCGGTTATGCGATCAAGAAAGCGAAAAATGATGTACTGGATGGTATCCGTTTTGTGGCATCCCTGTTGAATCAGGGAAAAATTGCGATCAGTGACCAGTGTCCGAATACAATTAAAGAATTTGGATCGTACATATGGGATCAGAAAGCATCTGAGCGTGGAGAGGATAAACCGGTGAAGCAGCACGATCATGCAATGGATGCACTGCGGTACTTCTGCTATACGATTATTCGCAAGCCTGGAAGCATCGGCATTTTGAAGTGAGGTAACAATGGATATTGATACAATGAAACAACTGATAAAAAAATATGAACCGGGCCACACAGCATTTGTGACACGGGCGGATATAGCAGAACGGTATTACCGTAATGAGACGGACATACTGTTTCGTGATAAGCAGAAAAATGAGAAAAAAGAGGAACCCGACAATCCGCTGCGCAACGCAGACAACCGGATTCCCAGGAACTTTCATGGTCTGATCGTGAACCAGAAAGCGTCCTATGCGTTTACCGCACCGCCGTTGTTCGATGTAGGCAGTACGGCGAGCAATAAGCGTATCACGGAAACCTTGGGTGATGAGTATGCAAAGAACTGCATGAAATTGTGTGTGAATGCTGCCAATACTTCCATCGGCTGGGTGCATTACTGGCAGGGCGATAATGGTTTGAATGGGCAGTTGTTCCGTCTGAGCAGATCATCCCGGTGTTTGACCGTAGCCTTAAACGCAGGCTGATCGGGCTAATGAGGGTGTACCCGGACATTGACGATGCGACAGGTGACAATTATACCGTGTACGAATACTGGACGGATGCGGAGTGCCAGGCATTCCGGCGGAGAACCGGGGATGAATTGGATCTTTTGACATATTATGATATGTTCATAGATCCAGACAGTGGCGAGATGGTAGCGGATTACCGACATGATTTCGGGGAAGTGCCATTCATCCCGTTTTACAACAACAATATACATACAGATGATCTGCGAAACATTAAGCCGTTGATAGACGTATATGACAAGGTCTACAGCGGCTTTATCAATGATTTGGATGATATACAGGAATTAATTTTTGTGCTGTCTGGATATGGCGGTGAAGATCTGAATGGATTCCTATCTGATTTAAAAAAGTACAAGACCATTAAGGTAGATGGGGATGAGGGCGGTGCGGTGTCTACGCTGAACATTGAGATTCCGATTGAAGCCCGGAACAGTGTACTGGATGCAACTAGAAAGGCAATCTTCGAGCAGGGACAAGGCTTTGACCCGCAGCCGGAGAACTTTGGTAATCAGTCTGGTGAAGCGCTGAAATTCATGTATTCGCTCTTGGAAATGAAAACTGGATTGATGGAAACAGAGTTCCGACTTGGCTTTGCTCGGCTGGTGCGTGCAATCTGCAAAGCGCTTGGCATTCAGTGCGGTACGATCATCCAGACATGGACCCGTACCTGTATCAAGAATGATACGGAGCAGGCGCAGATTTGCAAGGATTCCGTAGGATTGTAAGTAAAAAGACGATTCTGAAAAATCATCCGCTTGTGGAAGATGCAGATGAAGAATTGAAGCAGATTGAAAAAGAAGAAAAAGAAGCGCAGGAAAAGGCTGATCTGTATTCTGGAGCATTTGTTAACAGCGGAGAAAACGGAGGTGGCAAAGATGGCAATGCCAATGGCAACCTGGAAAATTCCGAAAATCAAGATAATCCGGGTGGAGATTGATATTGAGTTTGTAAATATCATGGGTAGAATTTTGATTCCATTCTTTTGGATTTGGGGTATTAGAGTGTTTAGTATAGAGATTTATAGAAAGAAATTCTATATGATATGTATTCCTAAGTTTTATTTTGTAAAATAAGGAGTTGTTGATGAAAAACGGTGCATATTGGAAAAAACGCTTCAAACAGATAGAGGAATCCCAGCATCAGCAAGGCTTGCAGTGCTATGCGGACATTGAAAAGCAATATCTTGCAGCACAGCGGCAGATGGAAGCGAAAATCAATGCGTGGTATCAGCGCTTTGCAAATAATAACGAGATTTCTCTTGTGGAAGCACGCCGGTTATTAAATTCCAGTGAATTGGATGAACTGAAATGGGATGTCGAGCAGTACATACGGTACGGAAAAGAAAATGCTATCAATGGTCAGTGGATGAAGGAACTGGAAAATGCTTCCGCAAAAGCACACATCAATCGGCTGGAGGCGTTGAAGCTTCAAATACAGCAGTCTTTGGAAGTGATGTTCGGTAATCAGCTTGATAGTGTTGATTCTACAATCCGTGATGTTTACCAATCCGGTTTTCTCCATACTGCCTATGAGATTCAGAAGGGAGTTGGAACCGGATGGAGTTTTGCATCCCCGAATGATCGGCTGATTGATACAGTGATCCATAAGCCTTGGGCGGCAGACGGACAAACGTTTTCAGACCGGATCTGGATGAACAAACAGAAGCTGGTCAATGAATTGAACACCACCATGGTACAGAACATCATTACCGGGGCTGACCCGCAGAAGACGATTGATGCCCTGGCACGGAAGATGAATGTATCAAAACAGAACGCGGGCCGCTTGGTTATGACAGAACAGGCGGCTTTTTCCAATGCAGCGCAAAAGGATTGTTTTGCAGAACTTGGGGTGGAACAGTTTGAAATATTGGAAACATTAGATAGTTTTACATGCAGCCTTTGTGGTTCTATGGACGGGCAGCATTTCCCTATGAGTCAGCATGAAATTGGTGTGACAGCTCCGCCGTTCCATCCGAACTGCCGTGGGTGTACCTGCCCATACTTCGAAGATGATTTTGGAGTGCCGGGAGAACGTGCAGCGCGTGGTGAAGATGGAAAAACATATTATGTACCGGGCAATATGACATATGAAGAGTGGAAATCCTCTTTTGCAGATGGTAACAATGCAGCGAAAGACCGGTTGGGGATTATCACAAACAATAATAAAAGCAACCCGAACTATTATGATTTCAAGGGTAAAAATGTGGATACGGTCGAGTCGGAAATCTGCAAGTTCGACCATGAGGTTGGAGTTATATTTGACAAATGTAAAATGTCCGCATTTTGAAGAAAAGCAGGGGTGATAGTATGGTGAAACTTATAAAAACATTAGATGTTCAAAACGCATCATTGAATGTGATCACAGCTGGCAGACGATTTCCGCTTGCACAATTTGCTGGGAAAATAGAGATCACAGAGCACCAGAGTATGACACCTGTCCTTGGGAGAAGATGCAAAGGTGAAAAGAAAATCTATGCATCCTTTATTTTATGCCAGAATATTGAGTATCAGTCAGATGATACATTTAATACCGGAAAAGTATATGAAGCAGTCGGAGATGTGCAGGGAGAGCAGTCTTGTGAAAGATTGATCTTCTCAGGACTTCGCTTTGAAGATATGGATCCGTTGGAAGGAACAGTAACACTTGAAGTGACTGATTTGGAACTGATCCGGAAAATGCTTGAGATGTAAAATTTTAGATACCACCAGTCAGAAATGATATGGTGGTATTTTTGTGCTCAAAAATAGGTAATAACAGGACAACTGGAAATTCATGAACAGAACGGCGCAGAGGTGACGCTAAGTAAGTTCCTCTGGTAGTCCTGCTTTTATATGCCTTTTTCTGTAGGCGTTAAAGAACAGTAATACTCATCTGGAGAATAAACAGAGAATCCCAATACCCGGAGAGCGGGAATAAAAATCTATGGAGGATAAGAAAATGGAATGGTTAAAGGCAATTTTGGAAAAAGCAGAAATCAAAGATGGAAAGCTGGATGTAGATGCAGTCATGAATGCGGCACAGAAAGAGTTTCCGAAGTATGCAGTGCCAAAAGACGACTTTAATACAAAAGTCGAGGAATTGAAAACAGCAAATGGAACAATCGAGGAGTTAAAGAAATCCAATGGGGATAATGAGGAGTTACAGAAAAAGATCGGAGATTATGAGATTGAAATCAAAAATCTTAAGAAGACTGCTGAAAACACCTCAAAGACCTATGCTTTGAAGGAATCTCTCGCAAAACAGGGCGTGCTTGATCCGGATTATCTGATCTACAAAGCCGGTGGGCTTGACAAGTTCACATTTGACAAGGAAGGTAAGCCGGTTGGTGTAGAGGATGCTGTAAAACCTTATAAGGAAGACAAGATTATGGCACATCTGTTCAAACAGGAGCAGCAGAAACCGCCATATCATCCGCAGGGTGGTACTGGTGGAGCCGGAGCTACAAATCCATTTGCAAAAGAGACATTCAATCTGACAAAACAGGGTGAACTTTTAAAATCCAACCCAGAGCAGGCGAAAGCAATGGCGGCCGCCGCAGGGGTAATAATCTAATCAATTTAAGGAGGTAACTACTTATGGCAATTACAAAAATTGCAGACGTGATCGTACCGGAATTGTTTAACCGGTATGTAATCAACAGAACTATGGAGCTGTCCGCATTCTTCCAGAGCGGAATTGTAGTAAACAGTCCGGAATTTGATGCACTGGCATCTGAGGCGGCAAGAACACACAACATGCCGTTTTTTGAGGATTTACAGGGAGAATCCGAGCCAACACTTGAGGATGTAGAAATGACACCGGCAAAGATCGGTTCTAACAAAGATGTATCCACCACAATCCTTCGTCAGAAGATGTGGGCAGCAACTAACCTGTCCGCAGCACTTGCCGGAGCGGACCCGATGAAAGCGATCGGTGATCTGGTGGCACAGTACTGGGCGCGCGATATGCAGAAAGAATTGATTGCGATTCTTGCGGGGGTGTTTGGAACCACCACGGCAGATCCAAGCGGAACACCGAAAGCAGAGACCAGAATGGCGGATCATATTCTCGATCTGTCCACAGGAAAGACAGATGCAGCAAAGCAGATCAGCGCATCCGCATTTATTGACGCGTGTCAGATGCTTGGAGATGCACAGGCACAGCTTACTGGTGTGGCGATGCACTCTGCAACAAAGTCTTATCTGAAAAAGTTGAATCTGATTGAGACCGAGCGTGATTCTACCGATGTGGAATTTGATACTTACCAGGGAAGACGTGTGACCGTGGATGATGGCTGCCCGGTTGAAGATGGAGTATACACAACATATCTTTTTGGCAATGGAGCGGTTGCCTATGGTAATGGTTCTCCGGTCGGTCATGTAGCTACTGAGATGGATCGTGACAAGAAGACAGGTGGCGGTGTGGATTATCTGATTAACCGTAAAGCGTTTATCCTGCATCCGAGAGGAATCGCATACACCGGAGCGAAACGTGAGCATGTGGAGACTCCGACGCGAGCAGAACTTGCAATGGCAGAGAACTGGAAGCCGGTATACGAGCCGAAGCAGCTTAGAATCGTGGCTATCAAACACAAGATCGGGTAGCCTATGGAGCTGGCAAAGTTAAAGGCACTTCTTGGAATTGAGGATGATTCCAAGGATGTGATTCTTGAATTTGTCATTGCGGACGTAGAGGAAATCATAAAGAATTATTGCCATGTGGAGGAAATGCCGGATGGACTTGTGAATACCGGCTACCGCATGGCAATGGATCTGTACCGGAATGAGAATATTGGAAGTGAGACGGCAGCAGTTGGAACGGTTTCTTCTATCTCTGAGGGAGATACCTCTACATCTTTCCAACAGTATGTTGATAATAATTTCAAGGACACGGTGCTGAAAAATTATAAGTCCTCACTAAACAGATACAGGAAGGTGGCATGGAAATGATCGCGGATGCAATCAAACAGGCACAGGCACTTGCAAGGAAAGCCCAAGAAGCCACATATGATGGCAGATGCACGGTTATGGAGCATCAAAAAGCAAAAGATCCAAAAACGAAGATTACCACGGAAAAAGATGTTGTGGTATTGGAAGATGAACCTTGCCGCTTATCATATTCCAGTGTCAGTGCAGTGGATCAGACGGAATCAGCAGCAAAGACGGCACAGGTCACAAAGCTGTTTTTATCTCCGGACGTGCAGATCAAGCCGGGAGCAAAGATTACAGTAACACAGGCTGGTGTGACACAAAACTATAAATGCGGCAGTGTGGCAGCAGTATATCCGACGCATCAGGAGATTGTGTTGCAATTATCAGAGAGGTATGCATGATGGGAATGGGAAGCGTGGATATGCGGGAACTGGTGAAGTTTCAGGAAAATTTGAATAGATTGGCAGGCAGCGAGGATACAAGGAATTCTTTTTGCGAATCATGTGCAAAGGAACTTGCGGCCAGATTGCTCACAAAGGTAATCAAAAGGACACCTGTAGGAAAATATCCAGCAAGTTCAGGCAAGGTTGGTGGTACTCTTAGAAGAGGGTGGACTGCAGGTAATAAAGAAGGCGTACAGGCGGCTGTTGATAGCATTCAAGTTACAAAATCAGGGAACCAGTACACCATTAAAATTATGAATCCAACTGAGTATGCGAGTTTTGTAGAATTCGGACATCGAACAGCAAACCATAACCGATGGGTTAAAGGGCAGTTTATGATGACTATTTCTGAAAATGAAATCAAACGTATGGCTCCTGGGTTACTGGAAAAGAGACTGGAAGAGTTCTTGGGAGGTACATTCAATGATTAGCAACGTGATAGCCGGGATAGCAATTGCCCTGAACCAAGAGTTTGGGGATGATTACGAAATTTATACAGAGGAAATAAAGCAGGACTTGAAAGAGCCTTGCTTTTTTATTACCCTCTTAAATCCATCCAAGACAGATTTCCCATCCAAACGGTATTTGATGGACAATCCATTTTGTATACAGTATTTCCCGGAATCGGAGGACAATCCGAATAGTGAATGCCGCGATGTAGCTGATCGTATGTTATGGGCGTTGGAGAATATTACGCCTTTGGATGCAGACAGGCCGGTACGAGGGACGGACATGCATCATGAGATTACAGACGGAGTGCTGAATTTCTTTGTAAATTACAATTATTTCGTCCGCAAGGTAGAGACTCCGGCTCCCCTTATGGAAACCATTACAACGATATTACATTTGAAAGGATAGGTGAACAATATGGGTGAAACAAATACAGAAGTAAAACCACAGGTATCTGCGGATGTATTTACAAAGCAGCAGCTGGCAGAATCCAAACGCTATAAGAAAAAGCGGGATCTGTTGGAGGCACTGTTGGAAAACGGAAAGACATATACGATCGTGCAGGTGGATAAGATCATCGGCGATTATCTGAAGAAAGAGGTGAGATAAATGTCATTTGGCGGAGGAACATGGGTAACCCAGAATAAAGTAATCCCGGGTGCGTATATCAATGTCGTAAGCGCAGGGATTGCATCCGCGGCACTGTCGGACCGTGGTATTGCAACAATGCCGCTGGAACTTGACTGGGGACCAGAAGATAAAATTTTTAAAGTTACCAAAGGGGATATGCAGAAGTATTCGAAAAAGATCTTCGGATATGGATATACCGATGAAAAAATGAAAGGTCTACGGGATCTGTTTGCCGGGGGCACCTTGGTACTGTATGCATACCGGTTAAACGGCGGTGGGGTAAAAGCGGCTAATGACTATGCTACGGCAAAGTACACCGGTATCCGTGGAAATGATATCAAGATCTCCATCGCAAAGGATATAGATGATCCGGATTCATGGAATGTAACAACATATCTTGATACATCCCGTATTGAGGTGCAGAATGTCAAGAAAGCGGCTGATCTGAAAGACAATGATTATGTTTCTTTTAAAACAGAATCCATGGAACTTGCAGCAGTTGCATCCGCGGCACTGACCGGTGGAACTAATGGTACGGTCGATGGTGATGCGCATGCGAAGTATCAGGCAAAGACAGAAGCCTACGGATTTAATACGATGGGCGTTGTGATTACTGACGAGGTAACCAAGAAGCTGTATGTGGCATATGTAAAGCGTATGCGTGATGAGGTTGGTAAGAAGTTCCAGCTGGTGCTTTACAAGTCGGATGCTGACTATATGGGCGTTATTTCTACACCGAATAAAACGACGGACGAGGGCTGGCCGGAAGCATCCGCTGTATATTGGCTTACCGGGGTGGAATGCTCCACTGCGGTGAATAAGTCCTGCGAGGGCAGAGTGTACGATGGTGAATTTTCCATTGAGCCAATTGACAATGATCTGGAAGATTATATCAAAAAGGGACAGCTTGTGTTTGATAGAAATGATGATGAAATTGAGATTCTAAGTGATATCAATACACACATAACCATCACGGAAGATTGCAACGAATTTTTTTGCGACAATCAGACAATCAGGGTTGTAGACCAGCTTGCAAATGATGATGCACTGCTCTTTAAGACACGGTTCCGTGGGAAGTTCCCAAATGATGATCCAGGGCGGAACAGCTTGAAAAGTGGGCTGTGCGAGATCCGTGAAAAATTACAGAATTTGCGGGCTATTGAGAATTTCAAGCGGGATAATGTCACCGTGGAACAGGGAGAATCAAAGAAATCGGTAGTCGTTAATAATACGGTTGAAGTTGTAAATGCCATGAGTATTATGTACATGACTACAGTAGTGAAATAAGGGGGTGAAGTATAAATGAATAATGTGATGCTTGCAAAGGATTCTATCTCTGCAGCTCTTGCAGAGTGCTACGTGACAATTGGTGAACGTAGATACAATCTGATGACCGCAATCAAGCTTGAAGCGAATTTCAAGAAGAACAAGGCAAAGGTTCCAACTCTTGGCAAGACAGGAAAGGGAAATAAGTCGGTATCATGGGAAGGAACCGGATCTTGTACAATACATTATAATACGAGCATTTTCCGTAAAATGATGCTTGATTTTAAAAACACTGGTGAGGATGTCTATTTCGAAATTCAGATCACGAATGATGATCCATCCAGTGCTGCAGGATCTCAGACAATCACTCTTTTACAGTGCAACATTGACAGTGGAGTGCTTGCGAAATTTGATGCATCTTCTGACTCATATCTGGACGAGGATGTTAGCTTCACATTTGATGATTTTGATATGCCGAAAGAGTTTCAAGAAATTATTGGACTTGCAGCGTAATATTGCCCCTTATGTGTCTGGCATGAGGGGATTTTTTATAGGAAGAAAGGAGACAATGTATGTCAAATTTAAGCAGATTTTTAGCAAAAAACAAAATTAAAAGAGAGAACGGGAAGTATGCACCATCGAAAGCTTTTGTGGACGAAAATGGCAATCCTTTGGAGTTTGAGTTTCGTCCGATTACATCAAAGCGAAATGAAACAATGCGTGAGGGCCATACAAAAGATGTTCCGGTAGTTGGAAAGCCGAATATGTTCCGTCCAAAATTGGATACAACGGCATATATCAATGATCTGATCGCAGAGAGCATTGTTGAACCGGATCTTTACAATAAGGAACTACAGGATTCTTATGGAGTGAAGACACCGGGAGAACTTCTGTATGCCATGATCGACAACCCGGGAGAATACCAGGACCTTTCTGCATGGGTTCAGAAGTTCCAGGGATTTGATACTTTAGAGGATAAGACAGAGCAGGCAAAAAACTAATTGAGGAAGGGGATGCGGAAGCAAACTATGCATATTATGCATTGCACAAGCTCCACATTCTCCCTTCCCAATGGGTTGCTTTAGAAGAGGAGGAAAAGGCTTTTATTATTGCCTGTATAGATATAAGAATTGAAGCGGAAAAGGAAGAGGCAAAGAAAATAGCGAAGGAAGCAGAAGGGCGGTGATGATATGGCTACAATTACAACGGGAATACAGTTGGCAGACAATTTTAGCGCCCCTCTTATGCATATCATCAGTTCTGTGAATATGGCAATTTCTTCGATTTATGATATGGATCAGGCAATGAATGCTGGGGTTAATACAGCATCATTATTCGCTGCCCGGAATGAAATTGCACAGGCAACTGTAGCTGCGGAAGAATTCAATCAAACAATGCAACAGGCGGGTAGTCCGATCAATGATAATATTCGAAGACAGGAACAATTTAATCAGTCATTGCAAAACGGTGCAAGTGAATCATCGAATTTAGTTTCGGCAATTAAACGAATGGCAGGGGCGTACCTGAGTATTCAGACGGCTGGAAAAATTTTGGAGATGTCGGATGAGATCACACAGACTACATCCAGATTAAATATGATGAATGACGGATTGCAGAGTACGGCCGATTTGTACAACATGGTTTATGTGGCTGCAAACGATGCCAGAGGATTATTAGGAGATATGGCGAGTGTGGTTGCTCGATTTGGTAATAATGCGAAAGATGCATTTAGTTCCAGTACAGAAGTTGTCCAGTTCGCAAATTTAGTCCAAAAGCAGATGACAATTGCAGGAGCGTCTACGCAGGAAGCAGCAAATGCAGAATTGCAGTTATCACAGGCATTAGGATCTGGTGTGCTGCGTGGAGATGAGTTGAACAGTATTTTTGAACAGGCACCGAATCTGATTCAGAATATTGCAGATTATCTTGATGTCCCGATAGGTAAGATTCGAAGTATGGCACAAGATGGGGAACTGTCGGCAGATGTTGTGAAACAAGCAGTATTTGCGGCAACAGATGAGATAAATGCTAATTTTGAATCTATGCCTATGACATGGGGACAAATGTGGACGGTATTTCAAAATAATGCCACTATGGCATTTCAGCCGGTTCTACAGAGACTTAATGATCTCGCAAATACAGATGGCTTCCAAACGTTTACAACGAATGCAATAAATGACCTTGCAGTGGTAGCCGGTGTGGTTCTTGATATATTTGAAGGAATTGGATCAGTAGGAACTTTTGTATCAGACAACTGGCAAATTATAGGCCCTATTGTTGAAGGCGTGGCAGCGGCGCTTACTGTTTATTATGGATGGCAATTGCTTTCCACAAGTGCAACAAAAGCAGCTGCTGCAGCACAATGGATATATAATGCTGCAATGAATGCAAACCCTGCAGCGATAGTGGCCATATCAATAGGTGCACTTATAGTTCTAATTGGAATACTGGCAAATAAATTTACCGGAACCGGGCATATTGCGCAGTCAGTTTTCGGAATGATAACTGGTGGAATCAATGTTGTTATCCAGTATTTTAAAAATTGGGGATTAACAGTTGCAGATATTTTCATTGGAATATGGAACGCAGGGGGAGCATGTGCAACCAATGTTGAAATTGCTTTTCACAATGCGATCAGTCATGTACAGGCACTCTGGTACAACATGCTGTCTACAGCACTTACGGTAGTATCTGGCATTTGTTCGGCATTGAATAAACTTCCTTTTGTAGACTTTGACTATTCTGGAATTACGGGGGCAGCAGATAATTATGCATCAAAAGCGGCAGCAGCTGCCGGGAATACAAAAGATTATGCCAGCGTGCCGGCTGCATTTAGTAAAGGAGTAAAAACGTATGACACTTACCAGAAAGGATGGGTCGACGATGCATATACTGCAGGGGCGGCATGGGGAGATGGTGTAACCAGTAAAATAAAGAATACCTTATCTTCAAAGGCTACCAATATTCCAAATGCGAATAATTATCCAAATGCGCTTGCGTCCAGTAACGCGGCAACAGCGGCAAATACAGCAGACACTGCAAAGAATACCGCCAAAACAGCTAATACATTATCTGCATCCAGCGAAGATCTGAAGTACCTGAGAGATATTGCAGATCGTGAGTACGTGAATAAATTTACAACAGCACAGATCAAGGTTGAGATGATCAACCATAACAACGTAAACAATGATATGGATTTAGATGGAATGGCGGAACATTTGCGTAGCAAAATTGAGGAAGAAATGAATGCAGCAGCGGAAGGAGAACACTAAAGATGTATGAATTATATATTGATGGGGTCCTTTTTCCAGTGACCCCAGGGTCTCTTGACATCAAGATCAATAACAAAAATAAGACCATAACTCTCATAAATGAGGGAGAGGTTAATCTTATTAAGTCTCCGGGATTGTCTGATATTACAATTCCGGAGTTGCTGTTACCAATTAATAAATACCCTTTTTCCTGTGAAGGAGCAGAGGTGGGAGCGGCATATTATCTTTCGAAATTGGAGAAATGGAAAAATCAGAAAAACCCAGTCACGCTAAAGTTTAATCGTTACAAAGTATCAGATAAACATCTTATCGAAGATATCATAATGGATGTGACCATTGAAGAGTATGAGATCATGGAAGATGCAGATAAATACGGATCAGATGTGTGTGTAAAGCTTAACATGAAAGAATACCGTCACTGGGGAGCAAAGAAACTTGTACCGAAAGACAAAAAGACAAAGTCCGGAAAAAAGAAAACGGTTGTTACGGTTAAAAAACAACGGAAGAAAACGAAAGCTATAGCCAAAAGTTACAAGATAAAATCTGGTGACACGCTTATGAAAATTGCGAAGAAACAGATGAATAATGCATCTGCATGGAAGAAACTCTATCAGTTAAACCAGAAAACGATTGAAAATGCAGCTCGTAAGCATGGACGAAAATCATCATCGAATGGTCATTATTTGTATGCAGGAACGGTATTGAAACTTCCGGGAGGTGGTAGCTGATGAAAGATATCGTTAATGTAGCGATTGGCGAGATCGGGTACCGGGAGCAGGGAAGCAATAAAACCAAATATGGAGTATATACAGGAGCGAATGGTGCTGCATGGTGCCATTCGTTTGTTTCATGGTGTGCACATGAAGCCGGGGTATCTACTTCCATTGTTCCGAAAACGGCATCCGTAGCTTATGGTATGCAGTGGTATCAAAAGAAAGGACAGTTTAAGTATAAAGGGAAGTACACGCCAAAAAGAGGGGATATTGTTTATTTTAAAACAGGCCGCAGCCATGTAGGAATTGTTGAAAGTGTTAGTGGTGGCCAGTTACATACTATTGAAGGAAATACATCCGATAAGGTAGCGCGGCGGACATATTCTTTGAATAATGCCACAATTACCGGTTATGGCACGCCAAAATATGTAAATACTGGAAATAATTCATCCGGTTCTGGTGAAAAAAAGGATTCCAAGAAAGAATTGCAATATCTGCAGAAAATATTATCGCGTCATGAGGCAAAAGCGGAAACAATAAAAGCCGATGAAGCAGAAACGGGAAAAATACCGAATGGCAATGTAATGATTACTGTAAATAATGGGAAAAAGAAATTTACAGTACCAGTGGAAGATGGAGCAAAGGTTGTATGGGAAAGAGACAGCACACCTGGCAAATTTACTTTCACAGCAAAAGTTGAAAAAGGATTTTCCATAGGCATGGGAAATGAAGTTCTTGTCACTGTGGACGCTAAGAAGTTTTTCTATGGCTTTGTTTTCACGAAAGAAGTTAAGAAAGATGGAATGGCATCGTATACCGTATATGATCAGCTTAGGTATCTGAAAAACAAAGACACACTTATCTATAGTAAAAAAACAGCAGATGAAGTAATTCGGATTATTGCAAAGCGCTTCCTGTTAAAATGCGGCACACTGGCAAAGACAGGGTGGCGCAGATCAGCGGTTGAGGACAATACGGCATTGTTCGATATGATTCAAAACGCGTTGGATGATACTTTAATGGTAAAAGGAAAGACATATGTTTTTTATGATAATATTGGAAAATTGTGCCTGACTGATGTGGCAAAGATGAAGGTAAATACCTGTCTGGTAGATGCGGAAACAGGAGAAGATTATTCCTACAAAACAACGATTGATACGGATGTGTATAACCAGATCAAGCTGATCTATAAGAAAAAGAAATCCAGTAAGAAGAAAAAAGGAAGTACAAAGACATCAACAAGTCAAAATACTGGAACCAGTTATGGAATTTATCTGGTACGTGACAATAAGAAAATCGCAAAATGGGGAACGTTGCAGTTTACGGATGAGATCAATAGTCCGGATATTGGAAAGCTGAAAGCACAGGCATTATTGAAATTGTATAGCCATGAGAAGCGTACACTTACCATATCAGGTGTGATTGGAAACAGTAAAGTGCGTGGAGGATCGCTTGTGCCAGTCATACTTGATTTGGGAGATCTGAAAATTGCGAATTATATGCTGGTAGAGAAAGTGACACACACATTTAAAAATTGTGAATATACAATGGACCTGGTTTTGTCTGGGGGTGATTTTAGTGAGTAGCGGAAATCTGGTGCAGTTGATTAAGAAGATTGCAATGGATGCGGTACGGGCTGCAAAGATGTGTGATTATGTGACCGGTGTGGTTACCAGCGAAGATCCTCTGAAAGTGAAAATTACAAACTCTTTTGAAATTGGGGAAGAATTTTTGGTGGTGCCACAAAGCATGACGGACCATGAGGTTGAAGTAACAATTAAGAAAGAGTATGGATGGAAAACGAAGGACCGATCGGGCGGAGCTGGTGATGACATTGTGTTGGAAAATGTAAAGATTATGATTCACAATTCCTTAAAAGCTGGGGATGAAGTGTTGATGATGCGCAAAAGCGGCGGTCAGGAGTTTGTGGTAATAGACAAGGTGGTGAAGGAATGATCCCGACAAATTATGATGATGACGATGAAGAAGATGATATGACCGGCTTTGAAGTGGAAAATGATCCGTCTCTTACATATGCAATGCAGATAGGAACCATTGAGAAAGATTCAAGAATTTTTCTTGGCAAAGCAGATGGAGAAGATGCAAACCGGCAGGCAATATTGAAAATTTTGAACACAGAGCGATATGAAAATGTAATTTATTCATGGAATTATGGAGTGGAGTTTCAGGATCTGAGGGGGAAGTCTCTATCTTATGTTATGTCAGAACTGCCACTGAGGATTACGGATGCAATTACTGCAGATGATCGTTTTGATTCCTGTACAGATTTTGAAATGGAACCGGTTGGAAAGAAAGCCCTGCATGTTACATTTTCTGTAATTACAGCAGAAGGTGATAAAGTAAGCGGATTGGAAACGGAGGTGGGATATTAGTGTTTGAGAATAAAGATTTTGATTCCATTATGGAAGAAATGCTTTCGCAGGTGAGTGATAAGCTGGACAAGCGTGAAGGATCTGTGATTTACGATGCGATTGCTCCGATGGCTATGGAGCTTGCGCAAGCGTACATAGACATGGATATGATTGTGAATGAAGTATATGCAGATACAGCATCCTACTATTATTTAATCAAACGAGCAGCAGAAAACGGAATTTATCCAAAGGAAGAAACGAATGCGATATGTAAAATGGTGGTAAAACCGTCAGATACAGATATTTCCATTGGTGATCGTTTTAATCTCGGAGATTTGAACTATGAGGTAACATCTGTAATGGATAAAGCAACCGGAGAGTACCAGGTAACATGTGAGACTGCCGGTATTGTTGGAAACCAGCAGCTGGGAACATTGCTTACGATTGAAACAAAGAATGATCTGAATGATATGGAATCAGCGGAACTTACAGAGGTTTTGATCCCCGGTGAGGATGAGGAAGATGTGGAAGATTTCCGTGAACGTTATTACGAGGGATTTTCTAGTACAAGCTTTTGTGGCAACAATCCGGATTATAAGGAACGTGTATCGGCCATTGATGGAGTTGGTGCATGCAAAGTTATCCGGATGTGGGAAAAAGGATATGATCCGGCAAAGTTTATTCCTGTTACAGCAGTTACGGAGTGGATTGGAAAGCAGTCTGCGGAAACCGTTGGAACGGAAGTATTTGCATGGTTGAAAGCGGTACATGATGCTGCAAAAAATAAACTTCTTACAGTGGGTGGCACTGTTCGGGTGTATATCATATCATCAGAGTTTAAAGCTCCATCAGCTACATTAGTGAAGAAAGTACAAAATGATGTAGATCCGGATGATAAGACAGGAGATGGATATGGTCTGGCACCTATTGGGCATGTGGTAAAGGTTATGGGAGTGAAAGAAGTTCCTGTTGCTGTGGCGGTTACCGCGGTTTATAAGAATGGATATTCATTTGAATCCTTGAAATCCGATATGCAGTCGACAATAGATGGGTATTTTACAGAACTTTCTGCTGATTGGAGTAATGAAGATAACCTGGTGGTGCGCAAGAGCCAGATTGAATCCCGGTTGCTTCTGATTGATGGGATATTGGATATTACAGATGTGAAACTGAATGGTGCATCTGAAAATGTAACATTGGATGAAGATGCAATTCCGGTAAGGGGTGATGTAAGTGGCTAAAAAAAATGATTGATTATCTGCCTCCGTTTATGCAACAGTTTGAAGAAATGAAGCAATTGATGCAGAGCGAGGATAAGCAGGTGGCGGCTCTTAACATGGATACTACTAAAATATTACGAAATGCATTCATAGAGACTTCAGATGCAGAAGGCATCGAGCGGTTCGAAAGAATCTTACATATCATTCCAGGTGCTGGTGAAAATTTAGAACTCCGTCGGTCGCGTGTGTCAATGCGGTGGAATGAACGGATACCGTATACGCATCCGACACTTGTAAAATGTTTAAATGCCAGCCTAGGAGAAAACAATTATGATCTGTATTCAGATGAGGAGCATTATTACATACTCGTGCATCTGAAATTGAATGTAGCGGATCGTGTCGGAGTTGTTGAAGAACTGATCCGGCGTATGTCACCAGAGGATATATGCTACAAAGTTCTTCTTATTTATAATACACATGCAGTTTTGCATAAATTTACGCATGCACAGTTACATAGCTATACGCACAGGCAATTGAAAGAGGAGGTTTTGCCATGACAAAAACAAAATACTATGATCTGCAGATGGATGATCCACAGGATGATTACGATGTGGATGTTGTGAATGCCAATCTGAAAAAGATTGATGAACAGATGAAAACAAGGGAAAATGCAACAGATGCATTACAGGAGCCGGAGTTTACAGTAGCAGCAAAAAGAGAAAACATAGCATCCAAGGAGAAAATGCCGAAGATTCTTGGAAAGATTGCAAAGTTTTTTGCAGATTTAAAGACGGTTGCATTTTCGGGGAAATACAATGACCTGGATGGAAAACCGGCAATAGTGAACAACAATACCACCACAGAACCAGGGAGTGCACTAGACGCGCGGCAGGCGAATCCGAACATAGAGGGGACGATGGCTGCAAGTATTGCGCAAATAAACAGCAATTTAACTTTTGAGAACTCTCCAATGGTTTTAAAAAAATACAATCTTGCAAAAAACGGAAGCATTACTATTCCATGCTTGAATTGCATTATTTTTTTCGTTGGGCATTTAGCAAGCCATTTTTTAATAGCGACAACCGTTGGCTATCAGTCAGACAGTATTAGAAGCAGAGTCTCGTTCGTTAATGGAAACGAGCAAATAGGAGTGACTATTGCTTATTCGAAAGAAGATACACTAGAGGCCTATTCCGGGAAGTTTACTATCAGTAATACGAGAGATTCGATGGATGTTATTGTCATAGGTATTAAAAATTACAGCAAAGTGTAAAGTTAATTATTTGTTGTTAGATTAGTATTTTTAATTATTTTTTCTCCGTCAGAAACATCTGGAACAATAAGATATTTTACAATAGATGCCTCAGATATATTTGATGCATTTTTGTAGAATGGAATATTTATAAGCACTATTGTAGTATTATCAATGCCATTAGCATAAAAATCGAAGTAAATAATATTTCCGCTGCGTACTATTCTAAACTTTTTAATTTGTCTAAGAGTATTGTACCTTTGAATTATATAGGGATTGTCTGCATATTCTTCAATAATATCAAAGTTGCAATTGCCGCCTAATCCATTATTAAAAACTTGACTAATTGTGACATTAAAATGGTTATAAGATGCTCCTTGTGCCCCTGTTTCCGAAAAATAAGTAATTTTAAAAAATCTAAACCATCCACCTGCATTACCAATATTTTTTTCATAGTAGAAATTTTTAGTAATGCCATCCGGATTAATGATTTGAAATTTACTATTTAAATTGCTGTTTGATTTTAATTGTAACTCGTAAATTTGATTAAGAAAGAAGGAAAAATATGAAATTAAAGACAAAAAAGAGCATTTATAACATAGTAGATGCTAACCACAAAGAAGGAAAACTACATATTGCATTTAATAATGAAGAAACCTGTGAAAAATTGCAGACCATTTTTTCTGACAAGAATAGCCTTTCGAGATTAGAGATCTATTCAGACGAGGATGTATTGACATCTGTGATTCCTGGATATGTTGTCCTTGAAAAAATAGAGCTGCAGGGAGAAGAAAAAACGGTTATCCTTGCAAAAGAAGTAGATGATACAGAGATGCGTATTACGGCAGTATCTGTGGATTTAGAGGAAAATGTGGTAAAAACAGAAGCAAACACAGATAGCATCGAAAAGCAGAGAGCAGATCTTGACTATATGGCAATGCAGATGGAGGTAAGTTTAGATGAGTAAGAATTATAACAAGGTAAAAGAATATTACGATCGCGGATATTGGAGCAAAGCGCGTGTGCAAAATGCAGTTGGAAAGTGGATCACGGAAGAGGAGTACAAAGAAATTACCGGTGAGGAATATGCCCCAAAATAATTGCTTTGTCCTATAATGGAAAGAAAACCATATAGGATAGGAGATTGCAATGGAAGAAAAGTTTCGTACAGAATTGCTGGCAATACTGGATAAGAAGATGGATAAAGAGCAGATCAATGAAGTGGATATTGCATTGACTGCTCTTTTTTGTAAATATGAAGTAGTGGAGCAGTGTACGGATTTAGTGCCGGTTAATGAGCAGGAAAACGAGAAGATCCTCAAAACTTATATAGCATCTATGCGCTTGGAAGGGCACTCTGATCGTACACTGGAACAATACAGGGATGCGGTTGTGAAACTTCTCGAAGATATTCCAAAAGATTTTGCGGAAATCCGAACAAATGACATTCGTTTTCATCTTGCTAAGTATCAGAGTACGCACAAAGTGAGCTCCGTAACGGTAGATAATAAGCGGCGATTTCTGTCTACGTTCTTTGCATGGTTGACAGCAGAAGAGATTATTTCTAAGAATCCAATGTTGCGAATCAAGCGCATCAAACAGAAAAAAGTAGATAAGAAGCCATTTTCTGCTGCGGAAATGGAGAAAATCCGGGACTGCCTGAAGACTTCGAGAGAAAAGGCACTGGTGGAGTTTATGCTTTCCACAGGTTGTCGTGTTTCAGAAGTGGCTCATTTACGCATGGAAAATATAGATTTCCGAACAGGAGAGTGCACAGTACTGGGAAAGGGGAATAAAGAACGTACTGTATATATAAGTGATAATGCAATGTATTATTTACAACGCTATTTGGCAGAACGAAGTTGGAATGCATCTTCCCCGTTATTTTTAAATAAAAGAGGGACAGGGATGTCAAAGTGTAGCATCGAGCATTTGGTTCGCCAGATTGGAAGAAGAGCTGGTGTAGAAAAGGTACATCCGCACCGTTTTCGCCGGACAATGGCAACAAATGCAGCAAAAAGGGGACTGCCAATACAATATATACAGGCAATTTTAGGTCATAGCAAGATAGATACAACTATGATCTATTGCAACGTGAACAAAGAATCAGTAAAAGCGGCGTATCTTAAAGTTGCGTAGAACAAACAGCAATTTAAATACTGTATTTTATGCGATTAAAGAAACAAAAGATGCGAACAACGCTGACCCTGGAATTGCACGTATGCCACCGAACAGCAATTATGATACTTCTACCAATAATCCATTTCCAAATTTCCACACGATACTTTTAACAATTCCATTTGTTGAGCTAGGTGGTGGCTATGCGGTTCAAATAGGTGTATCTATAGCTTCACAATACAATGGAAAATTAGCCGTTCGTGTCAAAGATTCGGGAAATTGGCAGGATTGGAATGTTATTTCTTAATAATACTCTTTCCAGAATAAAACTAAACATCGTATAGAATAAAGTCCCCATCCCAAACTTGTACAAAACAAAAAGTAGTACTTCGTGGACTTGTAAGCAACCCAGAGCTATAGTTTAAAGTTTCTAAGCCATTCCACGAAAATATCATAAGTGTGTAATCGCCAACATTTTTAAAAGTTGTTACGTTCTTAGATATCAAATTATAGAATTTATCTTCTATTGTGTTTATTTTGTATATCCCACAACCACCAGATACTTGCGACGATGAAGACCAATTATCAATAACTTTTCTGACTTTAAAATTATTTACGTCATTTAAATTGCTGTTTCATGGAAACTTGGTACAAACACAACCCGAACGGGCGTTATACTTAAAGCATAATAATAAAGAAGGGAATACATATGATTGAATTTTTGTCAAATAACTGGCAATTATTAACCACATTAGCGGGCGTGACAGTTTGCTTATATAAGCAGGTAATCGCCACACGCAAAGGAGTCAGGGCATTGCTTCGTGCCGATCTGATTCGTTTGTATAACAAATACCATGATGATCTCGGATATTGTCCGGTGTATGTAAAACAGTCCTTAGAGGACGAGTACCAGCAATATCACGCTTTGCACGGGAACGGAGTGGGAACACAACTATATAATGCATTGATGGCTCTGCCAACGGAGCCACAGGAAGGAGAGTAACATGTTAAAGAATTGTGTATTGAAACCAAGCGTAAGCACAGAAAAATGGATGAAAGCCGCAGGTATCCGCGCGGTCAAAACAATGGCACAGACCGCGATCGCCACGATCGGCACCGCAGCATTTATCTCGGCCATAGACTGGAAGATGGTCGTATCAGCATCGGTTGTAGCCGGTTTAGTATCGCTGCTCACCAGCGTAGCGGGCATTCCGGAAGTAAAGGAGGAGTAATTACATATGAAATTTAATGTACATGCCGGACATAATCCGGACGGAAAAATTGCGTGTGGAGCCTGTGGACTGATCAAAGAGTCCACCGAGGCGCGCAAGGTCAAGAAAGAAGTGATCAAGCTGCTCCGGGCAAAGGGACATACCGTGTATGATTGCACTTGCGCGAATGGCAAAAGCCAGACGAACGTACTTAAGAAGATTGTGACAAAATGTAACAAGCATAAGGTGGATCTGGATATATCCATTCATTTTAATGCTGGAGCTGGCGATAAGAAGGGAAATGGCCAGACCACCGGCACAGAGGTGTACGTATATAGCGCCAAGAGTGCGGCGTATCCGGCAGCAGTGCGAGTGGATAAGGCTATCAAAAAGCTTGGATTCAAAGATCGTGGCGTGAAGGAGCGCAAAGATTTGTACGTGCTGCATAGGACAAACTCTCCGGCGATGCTGATCGAGTGTTGCTTTGTGGACGATAAGGACGATGTGAAATTGTACGATGCCAAGAAGATGGCACAGGCAATTGTTACGGGAATTTTGTCGAGTGTAAAAAAATAATAATTTATTATAGGGTATTACAATACAGACCACCGTACTGACTTATAATAAAAGATGCCATCTTAGCATTTGGTGTTGAAATGGAAATCGGATATTGCAGTCTTTTTTCATAATTCCACATAGCTTATTTCACTCCTTCCCATGGCATTGGACCGTCATTCCAGTCCCAGTCCTCCAGCGGCTGGCTGCCAAATGCGGACAACGGTTCGAAACGTTCCTCGTATGTCTTTTTAGCTGAATTGTATAATTCGTTGCACTGATTGTAATAAGAGAGTGCCTGTGCGTCATCCGGATGGGTGTCCAGATAAAGAAGCATATCATAGGCACAAAAGCCCAGTGCCATAACCCAGCGGTACAATTCCGACCGGTTCATTGGCTGAGAAGATGGTCTTGTCATCGCCGCCGCCCTCCCTGCATCGTATTCATATTGCATTTTCCGGTAAATGGTTTATCCAGTTCCGGAAAAATTGTGCCTGCGGCAAGCCCGCGCATGGGATCGTAGGTTTTGCCGAATGTCTGCCAGGGAACGTAGCACATGCCAGGTACCTGATGGCTGCCATTGTCTGTTTCCGGCATAGTATTAATAGTTGCATTCATGGATTTCTTTTTCCTTTCTGATCAGCATATACTGTATGATATGTTTCGTTTGCGTTATGTGTGTATTTGTTATATAATAAAACACATGACAGAATAAGGAGAGAAACGCGATGAGTAAAGTAAGAACAAGATTTGCACCAAGTCCGACAGGAAGAATGCATGTGGGAAATCTTCGTACGGCATTGTATGCATACCTCGTAGCAAAGCATGAGGGCGGAGATTTCATCTTAAGAATAGAAGATACCGATCAGGAGCGTTATGTGGAAGGCGCTGTAGATATTATTTACCGAACCCTGCAGAAAACAGGCCTGATCCATGACGAGGGACCGGACAAGGATGGCGGCTGTGGACCATATGTACAGAGTGAGCGTCAGGCACAGGGCATTTATTTAAAATATGCCAAAGAGCTGATCGATAAAGGCGAGGCCTATTATTGTTTCTGTGACAAGGAACGCTTAGAGGGACTCAAAAAAGTAGTTGCAGGAAAAGAAATTCATGTATATGACAAGCACTGTCTGCATCTTTCCAAGGAAGAAGTAGAAGAAAAACTTGCCGCAGGCGTACCGTATGTCATCCGCCAGAATAACCCGACGGAGGGAACGACAACGTTCGAGGATGAGATTTACGGGGATATTACCGTTGACAATGCGGAGCTGGACGATATGATTCTGATCAAGTCCGATGGATATCCGACTTACAATTTTGCAAATGTGGTAGACGATCATCTGATGGGAATTACCCATGTTGTCCGTGGAAACGAGTATCTTTCCTCTTCCCCGAAGTACAATCGTCTGTATGAGGCATTTGGCTGGGAAGTACCGGTATATATCCATTGTCCGCTGATTACGGATGAAAATCATCAGAAGCTGTCAAAACGATGCGGACATTCTTCGTTTGAAGATCTGGTAGAGCAGGGATTTCTGACAGAGGCGATCGTGAACTTTGTTGCATTGCTGGATGGAGCCCGGCAGATAACCAGGAGATCATGACACTCGAAGACTGGTAGAAAAGTTTGATTACCATCATATGAATAAATCACCGGCAGTCTTTGACTATACCAAGTTAAAATGGATGAACGGGGAATACATCAAAAAAATGGACTTTGACAAGTTCTACGAGATGGCACTTCCGTATATCAAAGAAGTGATCACCAGAGATTATGATCTGAAGAAGATTGCACATATGGTACAGACCCGTATCGAGATCTTCCCGGATATCAGGGATCACATTGATTTCTTTGAGGAACTTCCGGAATATGATGTGGCAATGTACACGCACAAGAAAATGAAGACAAATGCACAGACTTCTCTTGAAGTGTTGCAGGAGATCCTTCTAGTCTTAGAGGCTCAGGAAGATTACAGCAACGATGCATTGTATCAGACACTTCTTAAGTATGTAGAGCAGAAAGGCTGCAAGAACGGATATGTTATGTGGCCGATCCGTACGGCAGTATCCGGCAAGCAGATGACACCGGGCGGTGCCACCGAGCTTATGGAGGTTCTTGGAAAAGAAGAGTCTCTTGCCCGTATCCGTAAAGGAATCGAGCTCCTTTCTCAGGCACAGTAGAACATTCTCACGGGAGAACGAATGAACTATAATAAATCCCAGCAGCAGGCCATCCGCCATAAGGATGGCCCGATGCTTGTTCTGGCAGGTCCCGGTTCCGGGAAAACTGCGGTAATTACCCAAAGAACGAAACAGTTAATTGAATATGAGAACATAGATCCGTCCAATATTCTTGTGATTACATTTACGCGAGCGGCGGCACAGGAGATGAAGCAGCGTTTTCTTGCAGCGACAGGAGAAGAGAGAACGAAAGTGACCTTCGGTACGTTCCACGCCATATTTTTCATGGTGTTGAAGCTGGCGTATCATTTTGATTCCGGAAATATTATATCGGAGGAGCAGCGATATCAGTTTATGCGGGAGATTCTGTCTTATCATCATCTGGAATACCGGGATGAAGGGGAATTTATCGGGGATGTTTTAACGGAGATCAGCCGTGTGAAAAATGAGCAGATTCCGCTGGAACATTTTTATTCTTCCAGCTGTGGGGAGGAGGTTTTCCGGAAGATTTACCGGGAATATGATGAGCGGCTCAAAAGGAACCGCCTGATTGATTTTGATGATATGCTGACATACACATATGAGTTGTTTTCCCAGCGGAAGGATATTCTTTCGGCATGGCAGAAAAAGTACCGTTATATTCTGATCGACGAATTTCAGGATATCAATCTGATCCAGTGGAAGATCATGTGTATGCTTGCCGCACCGGAAAATAATCTCTTTGTAGTGGGAGATGATGATCAGTCCATCTATCGGTTCCGCGGTTCGAAGCCGGAAATTATGCTGGGATTTCAAAAGATATACCCGCAGGCAAAGATTGTGAATCTTGAAGTAAATTACCGGTGTGAGCCGCCGATTGTGGAGGCAGCTATGCGCCTGATCGCACACAATGAAGAACGTTTTCCGAAAAAGATCCGTGCCGGAAAAGCCGGGAAACAGAAGGTGCGTTTTCAGTACTTTGAGGACTGCTATAAAGAGAATGCATTTTTGGCAGAAGATATCCGGCAGACTGTGCAAAATGGGGTTCCGCTTTCGGAAATCGCAGTACTGTTTCGGACAAACATGCAGCCGCGTGCCCTGATGGAATATATGGTTTCTGCCAATCTGGCATTTCAGACGAAAGACCGGATTCCGGATATCTATGAGCACTGGATTGCCCGTGATTTTTCACTTATATCCGCATCGCACAGGGAAGTGACAGCAGGGCCGATTTCCTTTCTATTATGAACCGGCCGAAGCGGTATATCGGCAGGGACAGCCTGCCCGATGAAACGGTATGTTTTGATGAGTGGATGAAATTATATGAGGAGCAGCCGTGGATCGCGGAGCGGATCGAAAAGTTGTGGTATGATCTGAAACATTTGTCCCGTCTGAGCCCTTATGCGGCAATCAACTATATCCGGCGGGGAATCGGGTACGATGATTATCTGGCAGAGTATGCCGAATACCGGAATGCGAATAAAGAAGATTTTTATGAAGTGGCAGATGAAATCCTTGCGAGTGCCAAAGGGTACCGTACATTTGAGGAATGGTTTGCACATATAGAAGAATACCGGCAGGAGTTAAAGAGACTGGCGCAGGAAAAGCGCAGGAATCAGAATGCTGTGACATTTGCAACACTGCACAGCGCCAAGGGGCTGGAATTTACAAAAGTGTATCTGATTGACGTCAACGAGGGCGTAATGCCTTATAAGAAAGCAGTATTAAAGCAGGATGTCGAGGAAGAACGGCGTTTGTTTTATGTGGGAATGACCAGAGCAAAGGAATCCCTGACCATCTGTTCGGTAAAAAAAATGCGTGGCAAAGAGGTGGAACTGTCGCGTTTTATCAAAGAAGCCGGTAAAGAGCCGTAAAAAACCTGCATCGGGTATTCGATGCAGGTTTAAAAAAAGTTACTCTTCGTCTTCGAGTGCATTGAAGTAGTCATCATCGAGCATTTCATCGAAGCGGTCGGCAGCGGCTTCGTACTCGTCGTCATCCGTGATGCTGTCGATCTGTGGAATGCCATCCTCATCCTCCGCATAGCGGTAGAGATAAACGGTGCCTTCATCCGGATCAGAGCCGTCCGGATTGAGCGGCATCAGTGCAATGTAGTCCTGTTCATTTACGTCAAAAATGGTAAGGATTTTGCATTCTACTTCGCCTTCATCCAAATCAAGTGTTACACGAATATCGTCAATCTCATCCGGGGTAACGGGTGTTGCTTTTTCTTTATCTGCCATAAGATACCTCTTTTCTTAATCGTTTTTTGTGCCTTATATCATTATAAGCGAGGAGTAAGGAGCTTGTCAATTCGAAAAAGTGATATACAAAGTTTTTTAAAAAGGGTATAATGAAAAACATGAAAATACGAGATACGAAAAAACGAACAGACAATAGAAGGATCAGGGAAGGGGATTACGCAAAACCGGGAGTGACGATTCAGGGAGAATGGACCACTTTTACGTTTGATGCGGAAAAAGAGGACAGCTGTTTTGTGGTACTTAAGGATATACAGACCCAAAAAGAAGAAAAGATAGCTGTTCCGGCAGAATACTGCATGGGATCGGTGCGCTCTGTCGCAGTGGCAGATCTGCATCTGGAACATTTGATTTACGATTTTAAGATCAATGGAAAAAAGGTAATGGACCCGTGCGCACACGCCATCATGGGGCGGCAGGTCTGGAATGACAGTTCACGCAGCCGGCAGCAGTATGAGGTGCATGGGGCATTTGATGTGCAGGAGTTTGACTGGGGGGAGGATGTATGTCCGGAAATACCGAGAGAACAGATGATTATGTATAAGCTGCATGTGCGTGGTTTTACGATGGATTCCGGTACCAGAAGTGTTCCGGGGACATTTCGTGCGCTTATGAACCGGATTCCCTATCTGAAGAAACTCGGTGTGACAACAGTTGAACTTATGCCGGTGTATGAGTTTGAGGAAATTGAACTGCCAAAGCAGCAGAAACTTCCGGAATATATCCGTTGGAAAGAAAAACAGACGGATCAGATCCGTCCGGCAGAAAAAATAAAAGAGGCTCCGCGCAAAGTGAATTACTGGGGATATGAGCCCGGAAATTATTTTGCGGTGAAGGCATCGTATGCTGCCGATCCGCTGCATGCTTCCCGGGAATTCAGGATGCTGATCCACCGGCTGCATGAAAACGGCATGGAATGTGTGATGGAGATGTATTTTCCGGAGAAAGTGAATCATAATCTGATTTTAGAAGCACTTCGTTACTGGGTGCGGGAATACCATGTGGACGGAATCCATCTGCTTGGGGAACATCTGCCCATTACGGCGATTGTGCAGGATGGCATGCTCAGCCGTACCAAGATTTTTTATGTGGATTTTGAGGAAAAAGCATGTGCGGCAAGCCGGAAATATCCGAATCTGTATATTTACAAAGAGGAGTATCAGTATCCGATCCGGCAGGTCTTAAACCATATCAATGGAAATATGCGTGATTTTGCCGATCAGCAGAGAAAACAGGGGGCTTTTTTAGGCTATATCAATTATATAGTAAGCAACAACGGGTTTACGCTTGCAGATCTGTTTATGTACAACGATAAACACAATGAGGAAAATGGAGAGCAGAATCTCGATGGGAGTTCCTGGAACTTCAGCAATAATTACGGCGTGGAGGGACCGACCAGAAAGCGTTATATCAATGCGCTGCGGAAATTAAACTGGAGAAATGCGGTTCTTATGCTTATGCTGGCACAGGGCGTTCCCCTGTTGTGGAGCGGTGATGAGATGGGAAATTCCCAGAACGGAAATAATAATGCATACTGTCAGGATAATCCCACCGGCTGGGTGAACTGGAAGAATGAGAAGTCTCATCGCAGACAGATCGAATTTCTGCAGCAGGTAATTGCGTTTCGAAAAGAACATACCGTGCTTTCAAATCCGATGCCATTCCAGTTTTCGGATTATAAATCGCTGGGGTATCCGGATCTTTCCTATCACGGGACAAGTGCGTGGATGTTAGAACCGACACCGGATCATCTATGCCTGGGAATGCTTTATTGCGGGGCTTATGCCCAAAACGAAAAAGAGCCGGATGTCTATGTCGCCTATAATTTTCTTGCCGCGGCAACGGAACTGGCTTTGCCTAAACCGCGAAAAGGGAAAGAATGGGTTGTCTGTATTGACAGCGGAGAAGAGGATGCTGCGTTTTTGGACGCACCAAAGCCCGTAAGCGGAGGAAAAATCATTCTCCGGCCACAGACCATCTGTGTGCTGGAGAGCAGGGAGATGAAAAAACATGGGTAATGCATGGAAACATTTTTGCACAATTACACATCACAAAAATCTGGTGCTTGTCGGTTGCTTTAAGATCGGACTATATAAGCAGGGGCTGCTGCATGATCTTTCAAAATATTCTCCGACGGAATTTCTGGTCGGTTGCAAATATTATCAGGGAACCATGAGTCCGAACAATGCAGAGCGGAAGGAAAAGGGGTATTCCCTGGCGTGGCTGCATCACAAAGGACGCAATAAACACCATCTCGAGTACTGGATCGATTATGATATTTCAAAAGAACCGGGGAAAGAACATTCGGGGATGGCAGGAATGAAAATGCCGGTGTGCTACGTGGCGGAAATGTTTGTTGACAGGATCAGTGCATCCAAAAACTACCAGAAAGACAAATACACGGACCGGAGTGCACTCGATTACTATATGCACGGCAGATCGCATTATCTGATCCATCCGGATACCGAGGCACTGATCCACTATCTTTTACTGATGCTGGCAGTGCGGGGGGAGAAGGAAACATTTGCATTTGTAAAGAATGAGGTACTGAAAGGAAACGTTCCTTATGAGAGGGAAAGCCTGATCCGGCGCATACAGGAACTGGCACCGGAAGAAAAAATATAAAAGGGAAAAGCACAGAATGCCTTCTGCTGACATAGAATATTAGAAAGCTGTTGGAAAAGGTGCTGTGTGAAAACATTTTTGGTTCCCCTGACACCGGAAGAGGAAACAGACTGTCTGTGCAGATTAAAAAATGGCGAGCAAGGGGCAAAGGAAGAACTGGTGTTGCACAACATGCGCCTGGTAGCCCATGTCGCAAAAAAATATGTCAGTTCGGAAGAAGAACAGGAGGATCTGATTTCCATCGGTACGATCGGACTGATGAAAGCAGTAGACAGTTTCCGGCCGGAATACGGAAATAAATTTGCAACGTATGCCATCCGGTGTGTGGACAATGAATTGCTGATGCATCTGCGATCAAAGAAAAAACAGCGCAAAGAAGTTCTATGTTTGAACCGATTGGTACAGACAAAGAAGGAAACCAGATTCAGCTTGTCGATGTGCTGGAGTTTCATGATAAAAATGTAGCAGATGAAGTGACAAAAAGGGAGCAGATGAAAAAAATCTGTACCTTTATGAATGATGTGTTAAGCGAGAGAGAAGCATTTATCATTCGGCGAAGATATGGAATCGGAGGAAATCAGGAACTGACACAGAGAGAAATCGCGCGGGCACTTGGAATTTCCCGTTCCTATGTTTCCAGGATTGAAAAGAGGGCACTGGAAAAACTTAAAAAAGTGATAAGCGAATAAAGTCGTTGCAAAAAGATGCATTTTATGATAAGGTAAATGCATCTTTTTTCATGCATGTGTCTGTGCAAAATTCCCATTTGTTGGAATGAGGTGAATATGTATAGCCAAATCAGGACATCCATGCTGGATGGAATCTGCGCAATGCCGGTACAGGTAGAGGTGGATATCAGCATGGGAATGCCGGTGTTTGATATGGTAGGATATCTTTCTCCGGAGGTGCGGGAGGCGAAGGAACGGGTGCGTACGGCGCTTCACAATTGCGGAATTCTTCTGCCTGCAAAGCGGATTACCGTAAATCTTTCTCCGGCAAATATAAGGAAAACCGGAACCGGATTTGACCTGCCGATTGCGGTTGCACTGCTGGTTGCCATGGGGCTGGTAAAACCGGAGAAGTGCGCGGACACGATTTTTTCCGGGGAGTTGAATTTAAGTGGACAGTTACTGCCGGTCCGGGGAATTCTGCCGATGGTTTCGGATGGAGTAAAGGAAGGGATTCATAAATTTGTTGTTCCGGCGGATAATCTTATGGAAAGCCGTCTGGTGCAGGGGGCGGATGTCTGTGGATTTTCTGCATTGGAATCGGTGATCGGCTATCTGCAGGATGGCGGTTATAAAGAGCCGGCATATGCAGGCCGGCGGCAGAACAGATCCCATGGGATGCCGGATTTTTCCGAAGTAAACGGGCAGCAGTTTTTGAAACGGGCAGCGGAAATCGCAGCGTCCGGAATGCACAATATGCTTATGGTCGGGCCGCCGGGAGCCGGAAAAACCATGATCTCCGAGCGGATGGCTACGATCCTGCCGCCACTTACAAAAAAAGAGCAGCTGGAGGTTTCAAAAATATACAGTGTCTGCGGTCTGCTGGCAGACTCCCGGACACTGTTGCAGGAACGGCCGTTTCGCAGTCCGCATCATACGGTCAGCATGGCAGGGCTTGCCGGCGGTGGACGAAGTATCCGGCCGGGAGAGATTTCACTGGCACATCATGGTGTGCTTTTTCTGGATGAACTCCCGGAATTTTCCAAATCAACGATGGAAGTGCTGCGTCAGCCGTTGGAGGAACATCAGATTCATTTGACGCGCGCGGTCGGCAGTGTGACCTATCCATCGGATTTTTTACTTCTGGCATCTATGAATCCATGCAATTGCGGATATTATCCGGACCGGAATCGGTGCAGATGCACACAGGCATCCCTGCAGCGGTATTTTGACCGGATTTCACAGCCGCTCATTGACCGCATGGATCTTTGTGTGGAAGCGCCGATGGTTACGTATGAAGAACTGACGGGAAACGGCAATAATGAGAGTTCAAAGACCATCCGGGACCGGGTGTGTGAGTGTCAGGAACGCCAGATTTTTCGGTTCAAAGATGAAATCTTTTCCCATAACAGTGGAATTCCGGCCGCAAAATTAAACCAGTTCTGCCGGCTGGGAGAAAAGGAGCAGCGGTATATGGAAAAAATGTTTCATAAACTGTCACTTACGGCGCGCACCTACCATAAAATCCTCCGGGTGGCACGAACAATTGCCGATACACAAAAGGCGGAAAACATCCGTGTCTGTGATCTGACAGAAGCTGTGTGTTACCGGAGTATCGGGGATAAATTCTGGGGAGGTATGGAAGAATGAGCATGTATGCGTACTGGCTTGCAAATACCGGACTGACCGTACATAAACTGACGGGGCTTATGACAGAAGGGATCGGTGCGGAAGAACTGTATGCCTTGCAGGAGTCCCAAATGAAAAAAATCCGGGTTCTGGATGAAAAGGATGTGGAAAAAATCACACAATCCAGACGGCACTGGGATGTACAGGAGCACTGGGGAAAACTGCAGGGGGAAGGAATCGGTTTTGTCTGCGTGGAAGAAGCACGGTATCCGCAAAAGCTCCGCCGGATTTCTGCAACACCTTATGCGCTGTATTATATTGGCAGGCTGCCGGAAGAAACACGAAAGAGTGTGGCAATTGTCGGGGCGCGGACAAGAAGTGCCTATGGAAGCCAGATTACGGGGAAACTGGCGAGGGCACTTGCGCAGAACCGGATGGATATCATCAGCGGCATGGCGATGGGGATTGATGCTGATGCGCATAGCGGAGCACTGGAAGAAAACGGGGATACCTATGCGGTACTGGGCTGTGGCGTGGATGTGTGTTATCCGAAAAGAAACCGGTATTTATATGAAAAAATGCAGGATCGGGGAGGCATTTTGTCGGAATATCCGCCGGGCACACCGCCGCTGCCGGGATATTTTCCGCAAAGAAACCGTATCATAGCCGGACTTGCGGATTACGTGATTGTGATGGAGGCAAGAAAAAAGAGCGGATCGCTGATTACTGCGGACTATGCCATGGAACAGGGAAAGGAAGTGTATGCCCTTCCCGGGAGAGTTACGGATGCCCTGAGCGAAGGAACCAACCATCTGATCCAGCAGGGCGCCGGCATTTTTGTAAGTGTGGAAGATTTCCTGCAGGAACTGCAATTACAGCCCCAAAATATAACGACACAAATAGACTTTAGAAAAAATCTTCTTGAAAAAGACGAATCGTTGGTGTATGCTTTATTAGATTTTTATCCGGTGGGTCTTGGAACCCTGATCGAAAAAAGTCCCTATGGTCTGGTAGAAATTCTGCCGGTTTTAGAGAGGCTGGAACAGAAAGGGTTCATTCAGGAGACCATTCCGAATTATTATATAAAAACAATTTAGATGATATAAGGAGCACCAAATGGCAAAGTATCTGGTAATCGTGGAGTCACCGGCAAAGGTGAAGACGATTAAAAAATTTCTGGGAAAAAATTATGAGGTCATGGCAAGTAACGGGCATGTGAGAGATCTTCCGAAGAGTCAGCTCGGATTTTCTCCGGAAAATGATTTTGAACCGAAATATATTACGATTCGTGGAAAGGGAGAGATTCTTGCAAAGTTAAGAAAAGAAGTAAAGAAAGCGGATAAAATTTATCTCGCAACTGACCCGGACCGTGAAGGAGAGGCAATTTCCTGGCATTTAACCAAGGCGTTGAAACTGGACGACAAAGATGTCAGCAGAATCAGTTTTAACGAAATTACAAAAACAGCGGTAAAAGCATCCTTAAAGACACCGCGTGAGATTGATATGGATCTGGTTGATGCACAGCAGGCGAGACGTATGCTGGACCGTATGGTTGGTTACCGGATCAGCCCGTTGTTATGGGCAAAAGTAAAAAGAGGGCTGAGTGCCGGTCGTGTACAATCCGTTGCTTTACGGATTGTGTGTGACCGTGAGGAAGAAATTGATGCATTTATTCCGGAGGAGTACTGGTCTTTAGAGGCAAGCCTCCTGCCGGAAGGTGAGAAAAAACCGATTACAGCAAAGCTGCTGGACAAAGGCGGCGAAAAGTTTGAGATTTCTTCCGAGGAACAGATGAATCAGGTGCTTGCGGAATTAAAAGGCAAAGAATTTAAAGTCTGCGATATGAAAAAGGGAGAGCGCACAAAAAAAGCGCCGCTTCCGTTTACAACCAGTACTTTGCAGCAGGAAGCTTCCAAAGCGCTGAATTTCCCGATCTCGAAGACGATGCGGATTGCACAGCAGCTATATGAAGGTGTGGATATCAAAGGACAGGGAACGGTCGGTATCATCACCTATCTGCGTACGGATTCCGTTCGTATTTCGGAAGAGGCGGATGAAGCAGCGCGTGCCTTTATTTCCGAAAGCTACGGAGAGGAATATCTGTCTGACGGAGAAGGAAGCAAGAAGAGCAATGCAAAGATTCAGGATGCGCACGAAGCGATCCGTCCGACCGATATTAACCGTATTCCGTCCGAGATTAAAGAGTCGTTAAGCCGGGATCAGTTCCGTTTATACCAGCTGATCTGGAAACGCTTTGCCGCAAGCCGTATGGCAAACGCAAAGTATGAGACAACAACCGTTAACATTGCAGCGGGAGATTATACATTCCGCGTTTCTACTTCCAAAGTAGCTTTTGACGGATTTATGCTGGCCTATACGGAAGCAGATGATGAAAAGCAGGAAAAACAGGTACTTTTAAAATCAATTGATAAAGATACAAAATTAAAACTTGAAGAATTCGATCCGAAGCAGCATTTTACACAGCCACCGGCACATTATACGGAAGCTTCGCTGGTAAAAACACTCGAAGAACTCGGAATCGGACGCCCAAGCACCTATTCCCCGACCATCACAACGATCATTGCCAGACGTTATATCACAAAGGAAAATAAGAACCTTTATGTGACAGAGATCGGTTCCGTTGTCAATTCCATTATGAAGGAATCTTTCCCGACTATTGTAGACGAACATTTTACTGCAAATATGGAATCTCTTTTAGACAGTGTTGCGGAAGGACATTTAAACTGGAAAACGGTTGTTGCGAATTTTTATCCGGATCTGGAAGAGGCTGTGGAGGCCGCGGAAAAAGATCTCGAAAAGATTACCATTGAAGATGAAGTGACGGATGAAATCTGTGAAGTGTGTGGCCGCAATATGGTAATCAAGTATGGACCGCATGGAAAGTTCCTGGCATGTCCGGGATTCCCGGAGTGCCGGAATACCAAGCCATATTATGAAAAGATTGGTGTCGCATGTCCGAAATGCGGAAAAGACGTGGTCATCAAAATGACACGCAAGGGCAGAAGATACTATGGATGCATTGATTATCCGGAATGTGATTTCATGAGCTGGGGGCGTCCGGTGGAAAAGAAATGTCCGCGCTGTGGAGGCTATATGGTAGAAAAAGGAAACAAGCTTGCATGTGCGGATGAACATTGCGGTTACACGGAAGCAAAAGAAAAAGAAACAGAATAGTCGTAAATTTTTCAAAAAATATTGAATTGTCTGATAAATAGTGCTACACTCATGATATCTGTGATAAAGACAGGAGGAAAAACATGAGTGTTCAACTTCTAGACAAGACAAGAAAAATAAATAAACTGCTTCATAACAATAATTCGTCCAAGGTGGTATTTAACGATATCTGTGAAGTCCTGACGGGAATTCTTGATTCCAACATCCTTGTAATAAGCAAGAAGGGAAAGGTTTTAGGTTCCAGTGTATGCAAAGGGGTTGAGGAACTGCAGGAACTGATCGTGGATGAAGTCGGCGGATATATTGATGCAGAACTCAATGAGCGTCTTCTGGGAATACTTTCCACAAAAGAGAACGTAAATCTGGAAACGCTCGGATTCGGAGATGAATCCAAAAAGTACCGGGCCATCATTACCCCGATTGATATTGCCGGGGAGCGGCTGGGAACCTTATTTGAATACCGGTGCGAAACGGAATATGACATTGATGACATTATTCTGACAGAGTACGGAACAACGGTGGTAGGGCTGGAAATGATGCGTTCTGTAAACGAAGAGAGCGCAGAGGAAGCGAGAAAGGTTGCAATCGTAAAATCTGCGATCAGCACACTTTCTTTCTCGGAACTTGAGGCAATCACCCACATCTTTGATGAACTGGATGGCAATGAGGGAATTCTTGTTGCAAGCAGAATTGCGGATCGCGTGGGAATTACCCGTTCCGTGATTGTAAATGCACTTCGTAAGTTTGAGAGTGCGGGCGTGATCGAATCGCGTTCTTCCGGCATGAAAGGAACTTACATAAAGGTTGTCAATGACGTGGTTTTCGATGAACTTGCAGAACTGAAAAGAAAAAATGCAAAATAAAGGATGGAACCGAGCGGACAGCAAAAGGACTTGTATGTAAATATAAGTCCTTTTTTGTCATTTTATGTAAAAAACTACTTGTATTTTGCTTGATTTATACTATAATTAGTATGATACGATAATAGGGAATACTAGATAAGGAGGCACAAAATTGCTGAGTACAGATGCTTTCAATTATGTGAATGTTCTGGATAAAGCTGCCGATGCGAGCTGGAGCAGGGAGAACATTCTGACTAACAATATTGCAAATGTAAACACTCCGGGATATAAGAGAAAAGACTTAAATTTTGAAAATACATTAAAAACAGAACTGGGCCGCTGCAAGCATGAGTCCCTGGATTCGAAAATGAAAGACGTGGATCTTTCCAGACTGAATCCATCGGTTTATGTGGACAGTTCCAATTACTCCTATCGGCTGGATGGAAGTAATGTAGATATTGATACAGAAGAAGTGGAGCTGGCATCCGAACAGATCCGCTATCAGGGAATCACAGCCGGAATTAACGGACAGTTTGACCGTATGCGTTCCGTAATTAAGTAAGGGGGAAAGATAAATGGCTTTATTTCAGGCGTTTAATATCAGCGCGTCAGGCATGACCGCAGAACGGTTCCGTACCGATATCATTGCGGAGAACATTGCAAATGTAAATACAACATCAACAGAGAGCGGCGGTCCGTACCGACGCAAAATTGTAAATTTTGCAGAACGGAAAGTTACCCCGTTTTCCCAATATTACGCAACTGCATCGCAGAATCCGGCAATCGGAAACGGTGTAAAAGTAACTTCCGTAAAGGAAGATACGGAAACAGATTTCGTGAAAGAATATGATCCTTCCAATCCGGATGCGGATGCGGACGGATATGTATCCTATCCAAATGTAAACACGGTCACGGAAATGACCAATCTGATCGATTCTACCCGTGCATATGAGGCAAATGCGACTGCATTTGATGCCACAAAGAGTATGGCAACCACGGGACTTTCCATAGGAAAACAATAATAAAAAGTAAGTTATACGAGAGAGGACAAAAGCATGGATATCACACAATTGTCTGGAGTTTCTTCTGACTATCTGAATACATTCGCAAAAAAAGAGGCACTTGTTCCGGGAGACGATGACAGTTTCAGCGCGGTGCTTTCAACAGCGATGAAATCAGTAGATGAAACCAATGACCTGCAAAATACCGCGGAGTCGGAAGAAGTACGGTTCGCACTTGGGGAAGCCGAAAATCCACATGATCTGCTGATTGCAGAGACGAAAGCAAATGTAGCACTGCAGTATACCGTTGCAGTGCGGGATAAACTGATTGACGGATACAAAGAGATTATGCAGATGTCAATCTAGTAAGTGAGGAACGAAAACATGCCAGAACAGTTACAGAAAATCCTTGACCGTGTGGTTGAGTGGTGGAAAAAATTTTCCAATAAACAAAGAATGCTGCTGATCAGCCTTACCGCAGTGGTGATCCTTGCGCTGGTGATACTGGGAGTTGTTGTATCAAGACCGAGTTATACAACACTGATTGACTGCCAGAACGCAAAAGAAGCCAGTCAGGTAAAAGATCTGTTAGACGGCGAAGGTGATATTGATTATAAGGTAACGGATACCACACATTTTGAAGTAAACAAAAAAGATGAGAACAAGGCAAACTGGCTTTTGGGATCCAATAATATTGATACAACGGGATTTGACCTGTCAGATCCGAACATCAAGGATTATATCGACGGAAGTTTTTCTACCACGGAGGCAGATAAACAGAAACTTGCCAAAAGCTATATGGAAGATAAACTGGAGAATGTGCTTGCTGCGAATGACCTGATTGATTCCGCAAAAGTTACACTGGATATTCCGGATGATGACGGTACACTGATCTCACGGATGCAGGAAAGTTCTGCCAGCGTTTCGCTTGCCCTGAATGGTTCTATGGATTCGGATCAGGCGTATTCGGTGGCGCGCCTTGTGGCAACCGCCCTTGGAAATGATTCGACAGACAAGATTACCATTCTGGATCAGAAGACATCCAAAATCTTGTTTTCGGGAGCAGACCAGGATGATGATGCCACGGTTGTTTCCGACAGTCTGGACATCAAAGACCGCATTAAGAATTCCGTGGTCAATGGTATCAAGGATGTAATGGTCAAGTCCGGTATGTATTCGGACGTGCAGGTTGCGCCGAACCTTGATATTGATATGTCCAAGGTGGAAAAGGCGGTTCACAATTATTCACACAATGATGGACAGGATCAGGGAGAACTGACAGAAAGCTCTGAGTATAATTCAGAGGCAAAAGGTGGACAGGCTGCAACTCCGGGAACGGATTCCAATGATGATACGCCAACCTATGTGACACCGGATGGCGAGATTACAGAATCTTCCGTGTCGGATGTGGATAAAAAATATTCGCCGAATGAGGAAATTATAAAAACTATTTCAAACGGTGGAGCGATCAACTATGATAACAGTTCCATTGCCGTGACTGCCACACGCTGGGTTGTTTATGATGAGGACGAATTGAAAGATTCCGGGCAGCTGAAAGGGACAACGTTTGAAAAGTTTAAGAGCGCACACAGTGATCCGGTACAGGTGGATGCAACGCAGGATGAAATTGACCTTATCGCAAAAGCTACCGGAATTCAGTCTAGTGCAATTAAACTGGTCTGTTATGAAAGACCGCAGTTTGTGGAATCCCAGAAGAAGGGATTCGGACTCACCGACATTTTACAGATTCTGCTTGCGGTGCTGATTTTTGCGTTGCTGGGGTATGTTGTATTCCGCAGTACCAGAAAACAGAAAGTGGAAGAGCCGGAGCCGGAACTGTCTGTCGATGCCCTGCTGGCGGCTACTTCAGATAACGACGATGAAAATCTGGAAGATATCGGGTATTCGGAAAAATCAGAAACCCGGAAACTTATTGAAAAATTTGTGGATGAAAATCCGGATGCGGCAGCACTTCTGCTTCGCAACTGGTTAAATGATGATTGGGAGTAATTTATGAACAACGAATCATATACTGGAGTACAGAAAGCAGCGATTCTTTTGATTACGCTGGGACCGGAAAAGGCGGCAACCATTTTCAAACATTTAAAGGAAGATGAGATTGAAGAATTAACGCTGGAAATAGCGAATACAAGAAGCGTATCGCCACAGACCAAGGAGGAAGTGCTGGAAGAGTTTTATCAGGTATGCCTCGCACAGCAGTATATTGCGGAAGGCGGTATCGGATACGCAAAAGAACTTCTGGAAAAAGCACTCGGAAACGACAAGCACAGGGAGTTATTGCAAAACTTACAGCATCTCTTCAGGTTCGTCCGTTCGAATTTATCCGAAAGACAGATCCGGCACAGCTGCTGAACTTTATACAGGATGAACATCCGCAGACGATTGCGATGATCCTTTCGTATCTGGCTCCGGCACAGGCGTCCCAGGTACTGGGAGCTCTGCCACCGGAAAAACAGGCTGATGTTGCAAAACGTATTGCAACTATGGATCGTACTTCTCCGGATGTGATCAAGGAGGTAGAACGCGTACTGGAGCGGAAACTTGCATCTCTTGTAAATCAGGATTACACCATCGTCGGTGGTATTGATGCAATTGTTGGCATTTTGAACAGTGTCGACCGTGGAACAGAGAAACATATTATGGAATCCCTGGAAATCGAAGAGCCGGAACTTGCAGACGAGATCCGCAAAAAGATGTTCGTGTTCGAGGATATTCTTCTGCTCGACGACCGTGCAATTCAGCGTGTGTTGCGTGATGTGGAAAATGCAGATCTGGAGCTTGCGCTTAAGAATACAACGGAAGAAGTACAGAATGTGATCTACAAGAACCTGTCAAAACGTCTGGCGGCAATGATCAAGGAGGATATGGACTTTATGGGTCCTGTTCGTATGAAGGATGTTGAGGAGGCACAGCAGAAGATTGTTGCTGTGATCCGTAAGCTCGAAGATGCCGGAGAGATTGTAATTTCACGTGGCGGAGGTGACGATATCGTTGTCTAATTTACTGAAACAATGTTATGTCGTCAGTTCGGGAACTGGTACAAGAATTATCAATTCCAATGACGGGGTACGCCAGAAATTAAAAGAACTGCAACAGGAACAGGCTCCGGAACAGGTAGATGTATCAGCAGAGGACGGACAGGAGAATGCACCGGCTGGTTTCTCACAGGGGATTCAGGCAAAAACCGTGCAGATTGATGTGGAAGCCCTGCGCAGGGAAGTACTTGAAAAGGCAGCTGTGGAGGCAGATGAGATTACTTCCACGGCAAAAGAAGATGCAGAACGTATCCGTGGGGAAGCGGAAGAAAAAGCCCGTACCCTGTATGAAGAACAAAAGAAACTCGGATACGAAGAGGGTGCCAGATGCCGGGAAGAAGAATTAAACAGGGAACATGAGAAGGCGATGGAGTCTCTTCATGCACAGAAAAAACAACTGGAAGAACAGTATCATGAAAAAATGTCGGTGATGGAAAAAGACATTGTGGACGCTGTGATTCAGGTATTTGATAAAGTGTTTAAGATTCAGTTTGAAGAGAAACGTGAACTTTTACTTCAGCTGGTAAATGGAGCATTACTTGACATTGACCCGGGAGATAAAATACGGATTCACACGAACCGGAGCGATGAGGAAATCCTCAAAGAACATCTTGCACAGATGCAGGATATTGTAGGAAAAGATGTTGCCATTGAATTTGTAAAGGATAATAAATTATCGGATGGACAGTGCAAAATAGAAACACCGTATGGCGTGGTTGACTGTGGGGTGGACACACAGTTGTCTGCACTGCTGAAGGATATACGTTCACTGGTATAAACGGGAGACGAATTTGGTTAAAGAAGCGGAAAAGTATTTACAGCTGATGGACCGCCAGTATTATAAGAGTTATGGAAAAGTAGTCAAGGTAGTAGGTCTTACCATTGAATCTGTCGGACCAAAGGCACGTATGGGAGATTTGTGTAAAATTTACCCGAACGAGATGGAAGAGGAATATGTTATCGCGGAAGTGGTCGGTTTTCAGGATTCCAGACTGATCCTGATGCCGGTTGACAGCGTGGAAGGGGTTGGAACCGGATGCATTGTGGAAAATACCGGACATCCCCTGTCAGTTCTGGTTGGAGAAGAACTGCTTGGGCATACGCTGGATGGAATCGGACGCATGACGGATGGAACGGAAGAAATTCACGGTTCGTATTATCCGTTGGAAAATACGCCGCCGGATCCGATGGATCGCCGGATTATCAGCGAGGTACTGCCGCTTGGCGTAAAAGCGGTGGACGGACTGATTACGGTTGGAAAAGGACAGCGTATCGGTGTGTTTGCCGGTTCCGGTGTCGGGAAAAGTACCCTGCTTGGCATGTTTGCAAGAAATACGAAGGCAGACATCAATGTAATCGCACTGATCGGTGAGCGCGGCAGAGAGGTTCGGGAATTTATTGAACGTGACCTTGGTCCGGAGGGAATGGCACGGTCTGTTGTCGTGGTCGCAACGTCAGATAAACCGGCACTGATCCGTAATAAGTGTGCAAAGACTGCAACGGCTGTGGCGGAATATTTCCGTGATCAGGGAAAAGATGTACTGCTTATGATGGATTCCATGACACGATTTTCCCAGGCACAAAGAGAAATCGGACTTGCATCCGGGGAACCACCGGTTACCAGAGGGTATCCGCCGAGTGTGTACGCACAGATGCCAAAACTTCTGGAACGTGCCGGTACAAATGAAAAAGGATCGATCACCGGACTATATACGGTTCTGGTAGATGGAGATGATTTTAATGAGCCAATCACGGATACGGCGCGGGGCATTCTGGATGGCCATATTGTTCTCGACCGTAAGCTGGGACATAAAAATCATTATCCGGCAATTGATATTTTACAGAGTATTTCCCGTGTTATGAATTCCATCGTAACAAAGGAACATAAGGCACTTGCCGGAAAATTAAAACAGGTGCTTGCCACATACAGTGAAGCAGAGGATCTGATTAATATCGGAGCCTACAAAAACGGATCGAATCCGGATATTGATTATGCAATCCGAAAGAATAAAGAAGTAAATGAATTTCTGTGTCAGGATACGGAAGAAAAGTTTGCTTTTGATGAAGAAGTGGAACTCTTAAAAAAGGTGTTTGACGACTGATCAATGGACAGAGGTTTTAAATGGCAAAATTTGTTTATCGTATGCAGAACATACTGAACATTAAACAGAAACTGGAGACACAGGCGAAAATGACATACAGCCTGGCAAACCAGAAATATCTGGAGCAGCAGAAGATTCTGCAGGAATATATGGTGCGCAGAGTCGGATATGAGCAGCACTGGAAGAAGCTGATGCAGGGAAATTTAAATCTGCAGGAAGTCGAACATGCGCGGGCAGATGTAAATGCCATGAAAACGATTGTCAGACGACAGATGGTAGAAGTCCACAAGGCGGAAAAAGAACTGGAAGATGCCAGAAACCGCTTAAAAACCGTGATGCAGGAACGAAAGGTTCAGGAAAAATTGAGGGAAAAGGCATTTGAAGAATTTAAGCAGGAACTTGCAGAAGCAGAAACGAAAGAAATCGATGAACTTGTAAGTTATACCTATAACAAGGGTGAACAGGGAGAATGATATGGCAGACGAAAGAAACCTTGTCGACGAGGAAGACGCGGTAAAGGAAAACAGCACAAAAAATCGAAGAGAAAAG